>JAABUN010004699.1_pt1 | contig 18079 bp, 19 predicted proteins | sample 5559311 | NCBI WGS metagenome assembly JAABUN01 (sample SAMN10711877, study PRJNA513370) | rock metagenome | isolation source: Antarctica rocks | place: Antarctica: Victoria Land, Siegfried Peak sud | reverse complement strand
GTTGTGCATGTGCAGCCCTGCCGGTCAGGACGACTACTTCACGCAGGTAGGAGACCCAGTCAACGGACGTACCGCTCCACCCCCTGAACTCAATGACGACGAAGTGACAGAACGCCGCCGTCGGGCAAGGACATTGGCAGCCCGGTTCCGTACCGAAATGCTGACGTAGGAGTCACCGCCTATGAGGGGACAGCATCCCGGTCGATGGCATCGATGGCATCGTCGGCGGCGAGCCGCACCCGCCCGGACCCATCGACGTATTCGACCGAGCGCAGGGCCGCGCTGGCGGCGCCGTAGGGTCTTGTCATCCAGCCGAACCCGCCACCGAACGTGTATCCGCCGATCGCCACCGAGGGCGAGGAGCCGGAAAGGCCTAGGAGGCCGAACTTCTCCACCTGCGGGTTGATCTCGCCCCAGGTTAGCCCGGGCCCGGCCGAGGCAGTCCGCGTCCGGGCATCGATGGTCAGTTCAACCAGGCCGGACGTGTCAAGGATCATCACGTCGTCGCTGATCGCACCGCCGGCGCCGTGGCCCGTTGCCTGAGGCAGGACCGTTAGGCCGAGTCTGGTCGCTTCTTTGATCACATCGGCGACCTCCTCAGCCGTCGTGGGTCGTGCCACGAGGGCGGGATGCTGGGACGCGCTGGAATTGTGTGGCGTCGTCGCCGCCTGGTATTCGGGCGAACCGGGAGGGAAAGTGATCACAGGAACTCCTTAAAGGATCGGTCCACCCAGAGTAACAATACACGGACGAAATCGTCCGTTTTGTGCGAGGCTTAGCGCATGACAGTTCTTCGTGACAATCCCTATGCCGTGTTTGGTGCCACCGGTCAACAAGGCGGCGCGGTCGTTAACGCGCTCCTAGCGCGCGGCGCGGCCGTGCGCGCGATCGTCCGCAATACAGACTCGATGGCGAGCGTCGCTCTGGCCGCTCGAGGTGTCACGCTGACCGTGGCCGACCAAGACGACCCGACCAGCATGGGCGAAGCCCTGCGTGACATCGCGGGTCTGTTCCTCATGACCACGTATGACGACGCCAGCGGAGGCACCGAGGGCGAAGTCCGCCGTGGTCGTGCAGTGGCCGAGGCGGCCGCAGATGCCGGAACCCCCCATGTGGTCTATTCCTCGGTTGGTGGTGCCGAGCGTGAAAGCGGCGTCCCGCACTTCGACAGCAAACGTCGTGTCGAAGAGCGCCTCCTCGAACTCGTTCCCACCTCGTTCGTCCGCCCCACGTTCTTCATGGAGAACCTCACTCGCAGCCTCGGCGGTGCCGAGGCTGCGGTCAAGTTTCCCATGCCAAGCGATGTCCCGCTCCAGATGGTCTCCGTCCAAGACATCGGCTTTGTGTCGGCTGCGGTGCTCCTAGATTCGGGGATCTTGCCGGGCGGCGCTCTCGAGATCGCAGGGGACGAGCTGACAGGCGACGGGATTGCCGCCATCATCGGCGAAGCGCTCGGAAAGCCGGCCAGTTTCGAGAGCCTTCCGCTGTCGGTCTTCGCGAACGACCCCGACCGCGCCGCGATGTTCCGCTGGTTCGTGGAGACCTCCGCCTATCAGGCCGACCTGACCGAGACGAAACGCGTCGATCCCGGAGTCCTGGATCTCCGCGCCTGGCTCACGAATTTCGCCGCGATGGGAGAGGTCTTGTGAGCAGGCAGCAGCGGACAGCTCTCGACGGAATGCTCCGTCAGGGTCCCTTGGATCTGGGCGGCGAGGGTGACGTCCAGCGCGGCATCTTCGAACAGATGATGCCAACTGCCCCGCTGGCGAACGATGCGCAGAAGAAACCGTCGACGCTCGAAGGCGTCTCGACCGTCTCCGTCAACATTCGCGACCTCGAGTCTCACGGCGTGATCCAGTACTCCCACGAAGGTGCCCACGCGATCGGCTCAACTGCACTCGCAGCCGTCGACTACCGCCTGGCTCCTGAGTATCTCTATCCGGCCGCCAACCTCATCTCACCCTGGGTCGATCTCGGTCTGAGCGGCGAGAGCCTCACGACGAAGGCGGCGGCAGACCCTTCCCTCACCGCGGCCGGCCTCGTCCGGCGATCTCCCGGCTACCTGGGCAAACAGGATCCGAAGGACGGTGCGGTGAGGCCCATCTATGCCGACCTCGAGGGGCTGGCACCCCTCCTCATCCAGGTCGGGGGCAACGAGATCCTGCTGGATGACTCGACCAGGCTGGCCACTCGGGCAGCTGCCGATAGTGTCGCCGTCATTCTCGACGTGACACCTGATGTGCCGCACGTGTTGGTCGCGTTTGCGCCAATCCTCGACGAAGCGGCCTCCGCGCTTGACCGGGGGGCCTTCCTGCAGGAACAGCTCGCCGACGGGGTCACCGGAACCAACGAAGAAGGGAACAACAAATGAAGGTACTCGCCGTCGGCGCTGCCGGAGCCTCAGCCGGGCTCGTCGTCTCAGCCCTCACCCGCAAGGGCGTTTCGGTTCGCGGACTCGTCCACAACGCCGGAAAAGCGGACTCGGCACGCCGGAACGGTGCCGAAGAAACCGTCGTGGCCGATCTGGACGACCGCGCCGCCCTTCGCGAGGCCGTTCGCGGAGTGGACGCCGTCTTCCACATCATTCCGGCATTCGTCCCCGACGAGGCGGCCACGGGCGTGACGCTCGTCGAGGTCGCCGCGGAGGCCGGCATCTCCCGTTTCGTGTTCTCCAGCGTGTATCACCCATCCCTGACGGACCTCTCGAACCACCGCGACAAAATGCCTGCCGAACAGGCTCTGTTCGACTCGGGAATGGAATACACCATCCTCCAGCCGGCGATGTTCATGGCTCAACTCGACTCCGTCGTGCAGCAGGCCGCCTCCTCCGGCGTCATCTCCGGCCCCTACTCGGCGAAGTCGCAGATGTCATACGTGGACTATCGGGACGTCGCCGAGGTCGCCGCGTCTAGCTTCACCTCGGATAGATTCGTCAACGGTGTCTTCGAACTCTCATCTCCCGGCATGTACAGCCGGGAGAATTTGGCGAAGATTCTGACGGATCTTCTCGGCTCGCCGGTGCGCGCCGAAGCGTCGCCGCCCGAGATCCCCGACTCCGCTGCGATGCCCGCCGTGATGAGAGAGGGACTGGGTCGGATGTTCGTCCACTACGACCGCTACGGTTTCAGTGGCGGTAACTCGCTGGTGCTGGCCACGATGCTGGGAACAGAGCCGACCTCCGTGACCGACTACCTCGCCGAGCTCACCACATTGCGCTCGCGCCGCGTGTAAGCGCCGCCAGCGGTTCATTTTTCTTCGCTTTGAGGCCGCAGACAAGCCACCCCGTATGGGCCTGCACGATATGGGACTGCTCTTCCGCTCCCTCGGGGCCCGGCTTCGCCGAATGTGAGGTGAGCGGCCGAGGGTGGTTCCACCTGCGGCGATGTGCGCTGTGCGGCGACATCGGCCGCTGCGATTCCTCTCTTGGACAACACAGAGGCGGCACACGCTCACGCTTCCGGGTACAGTCTTATCGCGTCCTACGAACCCGGCGAAAACTAGTTTTTCAGCTTCGTAACTAACATGATGACCCTTGGGCCGCGTCTGGCGGATCCCGTGCCCCATCTCAGCAGCCAGACCAATCCAGGTCCGGCTGAACGCGTGCATGTCGACTGTCAGGAACCTGGAAAAGGCAGCCAGCCGCTAACCACGACGGTCCGGGGGTGTAGTCCTTGACCTTGGACAACCGTGCTCTTACGTCCAGAACGATCTTTCCCCCGCCCGGAGCAGCGTTCAGCTCCTGGCGGCGCCCTGGACTTCGTCCAGGGCGGTCTCGGCTTGGATTGCCCCAGTTGGTCCGGGTTGGGTTGACGTATTCAGGCAACAATCAATGACTTCACCGACGGTCCTGTTTCTCTAATCTGAACGACGTGGATCCGATCGAATGTCGAGCTGTTCGTGCGGCCCTTAGAGGTTCAAAAGTTCGCGAGTGTGGATGACCGTGGCGAATTCGTCGTGCAGATTGACTGCAGTTATTCGGGAGAGTTCTGCTGCGCTGACCATGCCGCCTTCGAGATCTGCCCTGTCGAATGTGTGGGTGGCATCTGCCACAAAATAGACGGTGTATCCCAGGTTTCCGCCAATGCGTGCCGTCGTCTCGCAGCAATGGTTCGTAGTTATTCCGCAGATCACGATGGTTGTGATGGCGTTTTCGCGCAGCCAGGAATCAAGATTGGGTGTGCCGTGAAAACTTGAGTTGACAGTTTTGTGAACTAAAAGATCCGGGGTTCCGGTCATATAGCTTTTCAAAGCATGGCCGGGGTTGCTGGGGTGAAGCGGGGAGATCGGATTGGAGGAATTGTGCTGCACGAAGACGATCGGTCGCGAAAGGCGGTGCCACTCGTTCACTAACGCTGCAATGTTCTCATCGCAGTCAGGGTTGTTTCGCGGACCCCACCAGTCGGCTTGGTCAAATCCTTGCTGCGCGTCAACGACGATCAGTGCGGCGCGATCATCGATCGAGAGTAGTTGGGTCATGATGTGGGGTTCCCTGCCGGTTTCAGAACAGTGGCCAAGACGGTTGCAATGCGCTGCGGGTTTTCACGATGAGGTCAAGGCCAAGGCCAAGAGCAGCCGGAATTTTGGCCACAATTGAGCATCCCATGAGCATGACATCACAGAGGTCCTCGCCCGCAAGCCAGACGTCCGACGGTCGCGTCCTAAAGCCAGATGAGTGGCGTCACGTGGGGGTCTACTTCCTGACCTTCTTGAACCCGTCTCCGGGACAACCCCTCGTGCCCTTACCGCCAGGTCGGCCACAGGGTCAACATAACGCGACATGTCCTCGAGCGCCTGTAAGCCGAACGCCTGCGGGACAAGGCGACCACGAGCGCTTCCTTCGTTGGAGGTCCGCAGGGACACACACGACGGAGCGCCGTCGCTCATCTTTCTTCGATAGTGAGATCCTTCAGTGCGCGCATCGCGCGCGCAGCAGAGTCGTAAGGAACAAAGATGTGGTCGTGGGTGTATCCGGCCACAACATTTGCGCTGACGCCTGCAACGGTGAGCGCTTTGCTCACCGCTGCGGTCAGTCCCACCGCATCAAGTGCCGAATGGACCTCCAACGTGATCCACGCTACGACGAAGTCATAAGCCAACCCACGGTCATCGGCCTCACGCTGTGGGATGACGAGCGTCAGCCCTTCGTGCTCCCAGACCGTGACAATGGGAGAAATGCCAGAAGGCAGTTCGCCCTGAACCTGCGAATAGACAAATCGGCCATCGTTCAAGCGCGGCGATAGGAAGCGCAGCAATGCACCCAAATCAGTCTCGCCCTTGGCCATCTTGCCTCCACCCGTGTCTGCTGTGACGTCTTCGTCGTCGCCGCCCATTAAACCAGGACTTATAACCAAGCCTTCTCATGCGAAATCACTCGCAATAGCGAGCTGCTTCGCCCGACATTCATAATATTTCAAGCACTCACGAGAGTGCCATCTCTGCAGGGGTACCCGCAAGCCGAACCTCAACTGCAAGCGGTGTGTGGGCACCGGTGCTGGTGGAGACTTCGCATCTTGACGCCGGAGCGGCCGCAGTGACGAGGCCGCTGCACTCGTGTGCGGGTCAGCCATCTTGAGCTTGGCTCCATGCGGGTGATCGTTGGTCAGTGGATAACTGAGTCCTTGTGCACGGCTTTCGATCCGACAAGATTTGTCTTCGACCGGTAGGTCGACCCCGGCCTCTGGCTTGGCGGTCTCGAACAGAAGGAGTGGGCTATGACGAATTGGACCGCGGCGGAACTGCCCGATATGGCAGGCAAGGTTGTCCTCATTACCGGCGGAACATCCGGAATAGGCAAGGTCATTGCGCGTGAGCTGGCTCGGGTGGGCGCGCATGTGGTGTTGGCTGTCAGAAATGTGGCGAAGGGAACTGGGGTCGCGAACGCAATGACGGGAGACGTCACCGTACTGCCTCTCGACGTCTCGGACCTGGCGTCGGTGCGATCCTTCGCCGACTCTTGGACGGGAGATATCGACGTCCTGATCAACAATGCGGGAATCATGCAAGTCCCATTTTCCCGAACTGCTGATGGCTTCGAATCACAAGTCGCCACAAATTTCCTCGGACCATACGCGCTGACCAACCTGCTGTTGCCTCACATCACCGGCAGAGTCGTCACGGTCTCCTCTCAGTTGCACCGTTTCGGGGGCGTGCACATAGACAATTCGGCTGGGTCCCGGCCCAGATACAACGCCACATTCGCCTACTGTGATTCCAAGCTCGAAGCCACCATGTTCGCAATCGAATTGGACCGACGACTGAAAGCCAGTCGCAGTGATGTGCGATCCATCGTCGCTCACCCCGGAATCGTCGCCGGCACCAGCTTGGTCTCTCACGTTGGTGGGGCTGGCGGCTGGGCCTTCGGTGCCTTTTCTCGTTTTTATAATGACGTCGAACACGGAGCCCTGCCGACCCTCTACGCCGTAACCCAGGATGTCCCGGGCGCCTCCTATGTTGGCCCGGATGGCTTCGCGAGCATCAAAGGTCTCCCCAAGATCCGCAAGCCCTCTCGCGCGGCTCGCGACCGCGACCGCGCGAAAACACTTTGGTCACAAGCTGCAACCCTGACCGGAACATCCGCTTAGCGGCTGAGAATCGCCCAACCGCGGTCGTAACTGCCCGCTTCCACCGCTGTTCGTCAAAACAAGGAGCACTATAACTCATGACTGATCTCAGAAATAAGGTGGCATTAATCACTGGATCGGCTCGTGGCATTGGCAAGGCCATCGCCTTACGATATGCGGCTCTTGGGGCAAATATTGTCGTCAACTATTCCGGCGATCCGTCCAATGCTGCACAGACTGTGGCGGAACTCGAAGCGCTGGGCATCCAAACAATTGCCGTCAGGGCGGACATGGCAAAGGTGGACGAAATTGAGCGGCTATACCAGACCTCTCTCGATCGGTTCGGCAAGATCGACATTGTCGTAGCCAACGCCGGTTTAGAGATAATCCAGCAGTCCATGCTTGATGCCACAGAATCCGACTTCGACCGGCTCTTTGCGATCAACACGAAAGGAACCTTCTTTACTCTCCAGAGGGCTGCACGGTATGTTGCCGATAACGGTCGAATCATCAACATCGGTTCCAGCACCACCAACGGAGCGCTCCCTGGCGCTGGGCTCTACGGATCCAGCAAGTCGGCTGCGAAGTACCTCGTCGGTGTCCTCGCGCTCGAACTGGCTCACCGAGGCGTTACCGTCAACACCATCCTGCCTACCACCGTCGACGGCGCAGGTGTATTCACGGACCTCGCCCAGGATGACCCGGTTCGCGAGCAGATTGGAGCACTCCGCATGGGCCTGCGGATGGGTCGCCCTGAGGACGTCGCGGACGCCGCGGAATACTTAGCGGGAGAACTCGCTGCGTTCGTCAACGGTCAGTCTCTGCTCCTTAGCGGCGGGCCGGTCTTCTAGGCGGACCACTTTCTAGGCGCCAAGCCATTGGCTCCCGACGATCGACAACAGCCTGAGCTTTTCGTCGCTCTCGCTTCCTGGCATCGCGGTGAGGACGAGCAAGACTTGTGATTGGTCAGGGTCCAGCAGGCTCTGACAATGCAGCTCGATAAGACCGAACTCGGCCTGACGGAACGTCTTATCCTCCGTGTATTGAAGGCCAATCTCGTGATTGTTCCAGGTGTCCACGAACTCGGCGCTCACCTTGATCAGCGCGTTGACGACTGCTGCGGCCGACGAATCTCCGCCCTGAGTCACGAGTGCCGCGCGTAACTGGGCGGCAAACACGCGGCCGTGATGCGCATGATCCCGCTCGGGGTAGATCAGCCGCGAGGACGGATCGGTAAACCAGCGGTAAACGTTCGCCCGATCGAGACCCGTGTAATGAGTTTGCTCTCCCAGGAGGGCCACAGCGAGGTCTGTCTGTACCAGCGTCTCGCCGAGCGTCGTCATGATCTGAGCCGGTGTGTCCTCTAGCCGATCAAGCACGCGCATGAGGCCGGGATTGATGTGCTCGGTTCGCAGGATCCGTTTCGGTACGCTGCGGCCAGTCAATAGAAAAAGATGATCGCGTTCGGCGAGGGTAAGACGAAGCCCTCGCGCGATTGCCGCAGCCATCTGTTCAGACGGTTGCGGGCCTTTGCCCCGCTCGAGGCGAGCGTAGTAATCGGTCGACATCCCTACAAGCTCCGCCACCTCCTCGCGGCGTAGTCCAGCCGTTCTCCGGTGCGGCCCGCGAGACATGCCTACGTCCTCGGGCTGCAATGCGATACGGCGACTGCGAAGGAAATCGGCAAGCTGCGGTCTATTCACTCACTCACTATCTCCCGAATCGGGTTCGCCATCCACTGACCGTTGATCAGCGGTCCGCAATACCCTTAACAGATTTCGGGACCAACGATTGACCTGAGCCTTGTGAGGGAAAGGCGAGTGATCTCACGAGCGGAGACTGGTTCTGACGGGTCAGAATCGCTGATGTCGGTCCCTCCGGAAGGTTGCTGCCGTTCCCCGCCTCCGAGGAGCCAGACATCTATGCGGTATCTTTGCCGCTCTTCGGCGTAGAGCTTCACCTACCCCATAAAGGAAAAGTTGACTATGTCAAGGTATTTGGGACCCACTAGAGCACCCCGGTCCTCATTCGAGTTGACATAGCCAACCTCTGGTCGACCCGATCGGGTGCCCGCAAGCCGGACGATCACCGGACGGTATTTACCGCCATCGCGAGAGCACGTCTGGACCACTTTTCACCCGGATCGGCCGCCCGCAAGCGGAACGCTTACTGAAACAGCCTGAGCGCTTCGCTGTATCTTTTTGGGTCGTCTCGGGTTTCCGCAGTTACGAGCAGGGCGTGCTGCCCGATCACTCGGGTGAAGCTGCCTGTGCACGGAATGACGACGACTTTGCTCAGTCCCGCCTGCCATGCCGGGATCAGGGCCGCGAGTGAGACCCGCTCTGGTTCTTCTTCCAAGGACTGGTACTGACGGTGAGAATTGGTCTCGAACTGAGCTTGATTCCAGACCAGATATTGGTCCGTGAAAGCATCATCGCCGAAGGCATCACGCCAGCTCGGACCGAAGAGCTCATGCAGTAGAGAGGCCCGTTCGTCTGATCCGATCGCGGTTCCATGAAGTTGCTCGAAAACGGTTGCGTCGCGAATCTGGCCCGCGTGCTGGAGGCACGCCTGCCAGATCGCGGGCCAGGCTTCCTGCCACTCCGCAATCTTGCCCACAGGCGCCGCCTCGTTATCAGCGCCGACCGGGGCGACCGACAGAAGTGGGGCAAGATCGTCTCCGACTGGCTGCAGACTCCACGCTTCACGAACCCAGAGCAGGTCAAGCAGTGTCTGCGAATCGTCTTCGATGGTGAGGACCATGTCGTGTGGCCAGGGATTGCCTGGAATCGGAACGCACGAAAGCATCTAATCCTCCTCCGGGACAGGCTCTCAACGAGTCTCACCTGAACCGAGCCTTACACGCAACCCAAACCGTGGCTTCCCTGCCAAACGATCGCATCACCTGCCCATCGAGAGAACACCAGAATTCCTCGCAAGCCGAACCTGTTACGGTGTGGCGGGCCTTTTCAGTTCGGGGTTGGAATCGCAGCCTTCGCCTGTCGCCCTCCCTGTGGGCGTTGAGGTACCGAAGTAGAGGTTGCTGTCGAGCAGAAGCTCCCTCAAGCCGAGGAGGAAGGGCTGATGCCCATCGGGTTTTGTAACGTTGAGCGATTTCTGGACATGTTATAGGTATGAGCCCTCCTTCAACAGTTCTGGACCGAGAGCAGCGATTCGCTGCCCTGTACGACAGGGCGTACGCCGACGTGCTCCGTTTCGTCCGCCGCCGGGCCACTGTGGATACCGCGGAGGACATTACCCACGAGGCGTTCCTGGTCGCATGGCGGCGGTTCGACGACGTCCCCGCTACGACCGATGGGGCGCGCGCGTGGCTGTTCGGCGTGGCACGAAACTGCCTTCTCAGCGACCATCGTGCAAGCGAGCGGTACAAACAACTGGGCGTTCGTATAGCTGACTCCGTGACCCCCCAGCATGACCAGGGCACCGATGCGGCATCCAGCCGACTGGATCTGATCACTGCTTGGCAGGGCCTTTCGACGAGCCAACAGGAGGTTCTTTCACTGGCGATATGGGAAGAACTGTCTGCTGCCGCCGCAGGGAAGGTTCTCGACATCAGCGCCGCGGCGTATCGCATCCGGCTGCATCGCGCCCGCAATGCGCTCAGAGCCGCACTCGACACCTCTTTCACACCTGCACCTGCTAATACATCGGAGATGACCGCATGACCCAGCTAGACCTGACCCGCACTTTGAAAAGTCTTGACAGCGCTCCAGACGTTTACTTGGACGATGTCACCCGACGCCGCGCCGAGGCGCGCAAGGCGCAAATCCTCGCTTCAGCACCTCCACAGAGTGCTGCCCGCTTGACCAGAGTGCGTCCGTGGCGGCGGCGGTGGATGCTTACCGTTGCCGGGCTTGCTGCTGCGGCGGTGACCGGCGTTGTTCTCGTCGGCACTCTCACACCAACGCCCGCGTACGCATCGTGGTCCCCAACTCCGACTCCACTATCAACGGGCGAACTTGCGATCGCCGGCACCGCCTGCGTTGACTCCGGCGGTCAAACAGGAGCCAAAGTTGTTCTTGCGGAACGGCGAGGTGACTGGATCGGAGTCGCAGCCACAACCCCTTACCCAGGAGTTGTAACCTGCCTCGTCTATCTCCCGATCGGCGCGAACCGCGCCGCTCACGTGATGTCCAGTTTCTCCGGAGGGCAAGGAGCTATCCCCACCCAAGGACAGTTCACGGATGGAGCGATCTCTGAGTATCAACAGAGAGGAATCTTCGGAATAGGGACATCCCCGGCTGCGGCTTTCAACGTCGGAGACGTCGGCCCCGACGTATCCGCTGTCGACATCACCACCGCCGATGGCGAACTAGTGCATGCGACCGTACACGAGGGACGCTTCATCGCCTGGTGGCCAGGCAGCGCATTCGGCGACAAAACCGAAGGCAACGGCGGCCCAGCCCCCGACCTCAGCTACCAAATCACACTCACCGACGGGACCGTCATCAACAACGCGCAACCCGTGCTCCCGAAATAGTTGCAACTCCAGATCCGAAAGGTGCCGTCGTGTCTGATCCTCGCATTATCGATCCGGCGGCACTTTCACTGCCACCGACTTACACCGTGCGCTTTGAAATCGAGCCAAGACAACCATCGAATGCGGCTCAACCAACCGACACCGCCGATGGTGCTTTCATAGCCAGCTGACACCCGCAAGACCGGCGTTCTGAAATGCATTGCTCTGGCGAACGAGCCGGTCACGCCCAGGCGCGCAGGGTGCCCGCAAGCCGGACGATCAGCGGGCGGCTATTCAGGTGCTCACGAGAGCGCGGCCGAGGCCCGATTCTGACCAAGAAGGCTGCCCGTAAGCGGAACGGCAACCGGACGCAATCCAGGTGTTTGCGGAACTGCGATTGAGATCGGGTCTGGCAGCTGGTTGGGGGTTATGCCATGATTGCGCCACCGCTGACGTCGAGGACAAGTCCGGTGATCCATTCGGCATCGTCGGATACCAGGAACACGGCCGCATGGGCGACGTCTTCCGGTGTGCCGAGGCGGCGCAGCGGATGGGTTTGGGCTAGGTCTTCTTGCAGTGCGACGGGGATCCTTTCTCGGTTGTGTTCGGTCAGGATCGTTTCGGGGGTGATGCAATTGGCGCGGATACCGTCCGGACCGGCCTGAGCGGCGACATTCTGTGTGAGCGCGACGATGCCGGCCTTGGCTGCGGCGTACGCGATTGGTGTGCGGGCGTCTGCGCGGCGGGCCGCGGCGGACGCGATGGTGACGATGCTCCCACTGCCACGTTGCTTCATTCCAGGCAGGAAGCACTTAAGCGTCAGAAAGGTAGCCAGTAGATTCTCGTTGATCGTGGCCCGCCAACCGTCCTCGGGGATCTGTTCCAGCGGGGCCGGTGGGGTGCGGTTGCCTCCGGCATTGGCGACGAGGATGTCGATGGGTCCAAGCGTCTCCTCAACCGATTCCCTGATCGCTTCGAGGTCGCTTGAACTGGTGACATCGCCGGTGACCGTTGTGACGTGCCCGCCGGCGGCGTGGATCCTGGCAGCGACGACGTCTAGCGCTTTGGTGTCGCGGCCATGGATCGCGACGGCGGCCCCGCAACGGGCGAGCTCGACAGCGATGGATGCCCCGATGCCGCGGGAGCTGCCAGTGACCAGGGCGACTTTTCCGTCGAATCTGTGGCTCCCGGCAGGTTCGAGAATTGCACCCGGTGCTGGACGGTTGCTTGTAACGTTCTCGGGTGTGTGTCTCGTCGGGGTCTCGCTGGTCATGATTCGTTCCCGTTTGCGCGGCTTGGTTGCCCGGTGGTGTGCCGGTTGCGTGGGAGAAGGAAGCCGATCGCCAGCAGCCACGCCACCCCCAGGAATCGACCGACCGGCAGCAGGAAGGCCAGTTGCGGCACCAGCAATACCAGGAAGGAGATCTCGGCAAGCGCGGCGAGCACGAGCCCGACCCATGCGATCCAGCGGGGTGTGAGGTGCAGAATCAACGAAGGAACGGCGATCCCAGCGATCAGGAGGCCGATTCCAACTACGAACCCGACGCCGCCGAGCGCATAAGCGACGTACCCGCCCAGGTGGAGCAGCACAGCAGATTCCCCTGCAATTGACTGTCCGAGCGTCCAGGTGAGAAGACCTGACACCGCCAGCAAAATGGTGGCGGTGATCCCGCCGACGAAAGCGATATTCGGACCGGGAACCCGGATACCCAATCGCAGCAGTCGCGCGTAGACAGTTGCCGTATAAATACCAAGCGGAACCGAAGCGGCGAACGTGAGGAAGCCAGTCGCTACGACAGCGGCGCGATGCTCAGTCAGATACGCCGAGACGGTTTGCGTAGATCCGTAGGGGGACGGGAACAAGATCCCACCGGCCATCGCTGCCGGAACCAACACCGCCACAATCGACAGGGCGAGGGTGACGCCCGCCAGGATGCCCGGGTTAGGCCCATCCGGTCGATGGCTATCCCGCGAGGACTGGGTCCATCCGTGAGATTCGGCTCCCACTTCGGCGCCAACATTCTTCATGTCATTCATCAGTAACCCCTCGCATACGTTGTTTCTCTTAGAAATGATTCTCTTAATGAATGGTTTTGTCAATGCTGTATCCTGATGACATGTCCGCACCAAACCGCCCGGCACGTATCGGGTTCCTTTTGAGCCAGCTCGGCGCGCTGGCGTCCGACTCGTTCGCGGCCAAGACGAGAGAGTTCGGCATCACCCCCGCTGAAGCCGGAGTGCTCCGCATCCTCGGACGCCAACCCCGAATCAATCAGCGCGAACTCGCCGAGAAACTCGGTACCGCGCAGAGCCGCGTCGTCGCCCTGATCGACAGCCTCGAAACCACCGGTTACGTCACCCGCTCCCGAAGCATCACCGATCGCAGGAACCAACAACTTCAGTTGACTGACTCAGGCCGAACCATGCTGGCCCACCTGCGGTCCGCAGCCGAAGCGCAGGAAGCTGAAGTGACCAGCGGACTCGACCCCGATGAGCGCACACAGCTACATCAGCTGCTGCTGAAACTCAGCACGGCGAAAGCGCTCGATCCCGACGTACATCCCAGCTTTCGCTCCCGTTGACGGATTCGCACCATCGGAACCTGCCGCGACTATTCAAAAAGTAAAGACGCCCGCAAGCCGGACGGGCTGCGGGCACTTCCCCGCCGTTATTGGGATGTAGCCGCTAATTTTCCCGGGGGTGCCCGTTTAGGTGTTTCGACATTAAGCCCGATGACGGGGCGGTGGTTTCTACTGGTCGACGCAACACGGTGAGTGATTGCAGGGGAAAGTTGCCGTGTTAGTAAGCTATCGGATCCGGTCGGGTGGGCGTTTCTCGTTCGACTCGGAAACGTGCCGCTGGAGTGTCGTATTCGAGGCCTTTCCGGGGGCGAGTGTTGAGTTCCTTCATGACGTGGGCGACGTGCTCGGCACTATGGAGAGCGAGGTTGGTGCCCTTGGGGAAGTATTGGCGGACGAGCCCATTGAAGTTCTCATTCGCTCCCCGTTGCCACGGGCTGGAACGTTCGGCGAAGAAAATCGGCACGCCGGTCGCTTCGGTGAGGGCGGCATGACTGGACATTTCGACGCCCTGGTCCCAGGTCAGCGAACGCTTCAGATGCCGTGGCAAGGTTGCGAATGCTGCTGTGACGGCGACGTTCACACTTCCGGCGGTGTGGTCGGTTGGGAGGTTGACGATGATGCCGTACTGGGTCTTCCGCTCCCGGAGGGTGACCATTGCTGAGACTGATCCGACACCGACGATGAGGTCGCCTTCCCAGTTCCCCGCGATTAGCTTCGAGGACAGGTCCGGCGGGCGCTGATCGATCATTGTCATATTCCGAATCTTGGATCCTTTCCCCGTCCGGCTGAGCCATCTCGTCTTCCTGATCCGGCGGCCCGTCCGCAGTTTCTTGGCGAACCGTTTATGTAGTCCGTGATCGTCTCGTAGAAGTAACGCGCGATAGATCGTCTCTGAACACACACGCAGCGTCGGATCATCGGGATAGGTCTTCTTCAACCAACCGCTGATCTCGTCCGGCGACCAGCACCGGTTCAGTTTTCGTTGGACGAGCAGCCGCAAGCGAGCATCACCGACAAGACGGTGAACCTTCGGACGGCCTCTCTGGAGGTGGGCGTCATGATTCGCCGTCCGCGGCAGATACTCACCGGATGCCGCGCGGTGACGGCGTAGTTCGCGGCTGATCGTCGACGGGTGGCGTCCCAACTCTTTGGCTATGGTCCGCAATTAGCTGCCCAAGCCCAGCAGGTCAGCGATCTGCAAACGTTCCCGAAGCTCCAGATAGCGCGGCGGCATCGGGCGAGCTGTTGACGGGATCGGTATTCGGAAGTTCGCCTCTTGCCGGATGCGGGTGCCTGCAACTCTGGACATGCCTAGAAGCCTGCAGGCATCGACGTTGCTGACCCCCTTGCGCATCAACTCCCAATAGTCGTGTCGTCGCTCATCTCTTCGTCGCAGAGCGAGTGATCGACCATTGCTGATGACCTGGTCGGCAAGACGGCCAGCCTCGGAACGCGCGTGCCGTTGGGCTACCGACTCTGCGTTCGCAGCCAACCTCAGGGCCGTCAACCGTCGCTCCTCTAGTGCCTTGCATTGCGCCGCGGTCAACCGCAGCTGGCGAGCACAGCGGGAACAACTCAGCCCGTGCCCACGTAACTGCCTGAATCGTTTCTCGATCCACCGATAGACCGTCGATCGGCTCACTCCTGCCGCGGGTCGCGCTTCCTCGACCGAGGCGCCACGATCGAAAAGTTTCCAGAAAGCAGTCTCGTTCTCAACGTCGACCCGGAGGTGATGACGGTCGTTGCTGATGCCAACCCGCAACTCCCACACCTGCACCAGTGATGACCGGACGCCAAGATCCAGGAGGACATCCTTCGCGAGCTTCCCGGCGCGCCGCTCGCGCAGATAGACCTCTTCAAGAAAGCGATACCCCACCGTCATGGTGATGCCGGCCAAGCGGCACGAAGGTTTGAGACCGCGACCGTCCTTGATCGAAGCCAGGAACCGCACAGCCGCAGGAGAGAAGGAAGAAAGATACATCCGAGAACACCTTCGAAAAGGGTGTTGCTTCGATCAATAGAATCTCCCCCCGGATGCCAAGCGCGTCTATCAGGACTGGTTGAAGGTAAACAAGGGTTCAGATCTCGTCACGGGGATTCCCTCTGCAGACCGCCGGAAGGCACTCATTGATGAGTTCCGGGAGCGCGGCAGCATCATGATCGCAACGGAAGCTGCCGCTGAAGGTATCAACCTGCAGTTCTGCTCAATGCTTGTGAACTATGACCTGCCGTGGAACCCGCAACGAGTAGAGCAGCGCATCGGACGTGTGCACCGCTACGGGCAAGAACACAATGTGGTCGTTGTGAACTTCTCCAACCAGGGAAACCTGGCAGAGGAGCGCATCCTCGATTTGCTCGCTGAGAAGTTCAAGCTCTTCACGTCGGTGTTTGGTGCGTCCGATGAGGTGCTTGGAGCGATCGAAGACGGGCTCGACTTCGAGAAATCTATCGCCGCAATCCTCGAGCGATGCAAGACAGCGGCCGACATCAGCCAAGCTTTTGACGAGCTCGAGCGAAAGTACGAAGTAGAGATTAACCAAGAGATGCAGAAGGCACGAGCACGTGTCTTCGACAATCTCGACCCGAACGTTCAAGACAAGCTGAAGAGCTACGACACTCAGACAGAAGATGTTCTCAATACCTTTGAACGACTACTGCTCCAGGTCACACGGTTTGAGCTGGATGCGATCGCTAAGTTTGACGATGAGGGGCACGGATTCACGTTGCTGCGTGCGCCAGGTGAGGACATTCCTACAGGCCCCTACTTCTTCAAATCACAACCCCAAATAGGCGCGCACCAGTATCGCTACAGTAGCGATCTCGGCCAGTACATCATCACCTCTGCGCTGAGCGCACCCACTCCAGCGCGAGGACTTGTCTTCTCCATCAGCCAATCAGAGCGTGTCACGGCCACTGCAAGCGCCCTCGCAGGCGTGCAAGGAACGCTCACTGCAGAGCTTCTGACCTTCGCGATCCGCGCCGGTCAGGACACCATCACGGAGTCGTACATTCTCGCTGCGGGGATCACAGATAGTGGAGTCCCGTTAGATGCAGAGCAGGTCGAGCAGATCCTCGATCTGAACTGCACCCAGGTCAATGAGGTGGATGCGCTCGACACCCTCGAGTTGCAACCGATGCTCGAGGAACAGGTAGCGAGCTTCAGCGGCGAAGTGCAGACCCGTACCGCCCAGTTCAGCATTGACCAGGGAGATCTCGTCGAGTCCCAACTCAAAGACCACAAAGCGAAGTACGACGCGGAGGCGCGCAAACTCGATAAGGCCAAAGAAGAAGTCAATGCCCGCGAACGCAGGGCAGTGCGGCAGTATGGTTTTGTGAGACAGCTTGATTGGAGCCTTCGTTTCAGATGACCGTTCGCAGTAAGAAAAAGTATGATGCCCAGTTCCGCGACGAGTGTGTTCGTCTTGTCCTGGGTTCAGACCGGCCCGTGAAACAGGTCGCCGGGGATGTCGGGGTGAAGGAAAGCACCCTGGGTAACTGGGTCCGGCAGCATCGCAAGGAGAACCCGCAGGCCGCTGACCGCGGAGAGGCCCGCGCCCCGGTTTCCTGGGATGAGCACCAGAGGGCGCTGGCCGAAAACGCGAAGCTGAAGGGCGAGGTCGAGTTCCTGGGAAAAGTCAGCGCCTTCTTTGCAGCGAAGCAACGGTAGAAGACTTCTACGAGTTCATCGAAGCAGAGAAGGCGCAGCATTCCGTGGCGTGGTTGTGCCGTGTCCTGAAGGTCTCCCGGGCCTCGTTCTACCGGTGGCGTACCCCTGCCGGCCCGTCACCGCGTAGCGTGCGGCACGCGGCACTGCTGGCCGAGGTTATCGAGCTGTTCGAGAAGGAGCAGGGCCGCGCTGGCCGGGATCAGCTGACTCTGCTGCTGAACCAGAAGGGCGTGAAGGTCGCAGCTCCCACCGTTGGGGCGCTCATGCGCGAGAAAGGCTTGCGTGCCGTACGGACACGGGCGTGGAAGAAGACCACAGTCCAGGACCCGCAGGCGAAAACGGCGCATATCAGCAACCACATGCTCGACATGGCCGGGAAGCGTGACTTCACTTCCACAGTGCCCGGGGTCCGCCTCGTCGGGGACATCACGTACCTGCGCACCGGGGAGGGCTGGCTATACCTGGCCACGGTGATCGACCTCTGCACCGGGATGGTGATCGGCTGGTCCATGGCCGAGCACATGCGCGCGAGCCTGTGTACTGCGGCCCTGAAAATGGCCCGGGACCACGGGTATCTCGCCGACGACACCAGTGGTCACGGGATCGTCTTCCACTCCGACCGCGGCACCCAATACACCTCCGACGAATTCCAAAAATGGTGTGGCGGCAACAACGTCACCCAATCGATGGGAGCGGTCGGGGTGTGCTGGGACAACTCAGTCGCCGAGAACTTCTTCTCGCACCTGAAGACCGAGTTCTACCACCACGAACGCTTCACCAGCCGCCTCGC
>JAABUN010004698.1_pt1 | contig 18079 bp, 17 predicted proteins | sample 5559311 | NCBI WGS metagenome assembly JAABUN01 (sample SAMN10711877, study PRJNA513370) | rock metagenome | isolation source: Antarctica rocks | place: Antarctica: Victoria Land, Siegfried Peak sud | reverse complement strand
CCTAATTGAAAAGTTTTTATTTATAGGTGCTGCAACTATTTTTTCTCGAAGAGCAACAGAGTATGACTTCATTGGAAAGTATTTATATTTTAATTTAGTGTACCTCATAACAGACGCAAGTGCTGTAATGTCAAACACCATCGGGCAAGAACTATCAGTTTTCATGGAGCAGTTAAAACAAAAGACCGAGCTTCATGCTGGCTATCCTTACAATTTGACTTGTGACTATACTTTACTATCAAAGTTTTTTAACTACCTCTTAAACAATGCAGGAGATCCATTTATTGAACCAGATTTTGGTCTTCATTCGCGCAAGTTTGAGCAAGAAGTGTTAGCTTTTTTTGCCAATCTCTACAAAATTCCTCATTAAGACTTTTGGGGTTATGTAACTTCTGGCGGTACTGAAGGAAGTTTCTATGGCATATTTTTAGGCAGAGAAGTTTACCCCCAAGGTATACTGTATTCGTCTCAGGACTCCCATTATTCCATTGCTAAAGTGGCAAAATTGTTTTGGATGACACACGTAGTTACAGGTTCTCAAGAGAATGGAGAAATGGATTATGCTCATTTCGAGCAGTTAGTTTGTACCAACTGCGAAGTTCCAGCAATTATCAACTTAAATATTGGCACGACGGTAAAAGGTGCTATTGACAACTTAGATAAGGTGCTAGAAATTTTAGAGCGAAACAACATTAAAAATTACTATATACACTGTAATGGAGCGCTTTCAGGAATGATGTTACCTTTTTTAAGGGATGCTCCCCAAATCAACTTTACCAAAGCTATAGATAGTGTAGCAATTTCTGCTAAATTTATTGGTTCGCCTCTACCTTGTGGAGTTGTTTTAACTAAAAAAAAGTTTGTAGATAAAGTTGCAATGCTGATTGAATACATTGGATCTAAAGATACAACTATTCTCGGTTCTAGAAACGGTCATTCTAGTTTAATTCTTTGGTATGCCATAAAAACTAGGGGTGCTAGTGGTTTTGCAGCCGAAGCTGAGACTTGCATTCAAAACGCTCAATATCTTTATAACCAACTTAAATTAAGACACTATCCCTGTATGCTTAATGAGTTTTCTAATAGTGTAGTATTTGCCAAGCCATCAAGGCAAAGTATTGAGAAGTGGCAGTTAGCAGTATTGAGCGATTGGGCACACATTATTGTGATGCAAAATATAACTAAGCAAAAGCTAGATAGTGTTTTAGATGAACTTGATTTTTCCCTAAGCTTACAAGTTGGATAGCAACTCAATAAAAACAACTTGTCAAGTTAATTTGCGCGAATTAGCAATAGCACTATGTGTAGCGCTATCATCAGGCACAGATAGCGTATTTTATTAGAGTTATGGGCGAATCAAAACGGCGGCAAACGGCACTAAAAGAAAAATATGGGCAAGAAACCAGATTTTTGTCTTGGTTGCCAATTAGCAAGGGAAAAGCACAACAGTTTATAGACTGGAGTACTCGTGGTGCTTGGATTGGCATCGGTTTGTTAGTTGCGTGGTGGCTAACGGTATTGTTTCTCGGCCCAGCTTTAGGCTGGTGGCAAGTAACTTAGCTACTAATTTACACAAAGCGGAGCAAGGGAGAATTAACCTCTCTTGCTCTAGAAAGTTGAGAATTATTTTCCAGGCAAAATTTGCTAAGAATGATTTTGCTTAACTAGGATAAAGGGAGTAAACTTGACCGTCTACTAATAACCTTGTAATCCCCTTTGCTTGAAGGTGGGGACAAGCTTTTTGCAGCATTTTACTATCGGGAACTTTGATCACGCGATCGCGTTTGGTAGAAAATCGACGGGCTACACGATGATTATCAAATACTGGTAAAGTTTTTTGGTTAGTTTCTTGAGCAGGAATTTGTCCTAAGTCGCCAAATTCTTTGAGGGGACGAGTAATTAATTCAGATAAGCGATCGATCACTAAATAGCAAGTTTTGGGTAAATTAGCTTCCGAAAGAGGCAATACTTGAATTAAAACATTAGACGAGGAAGGTTTTTTGACTATCTTCGTTGGTTCTTCAAGGTCGTCATCGTCATCGGAGTAATCCAAATCTTCGTCGTCCAATCCTTCGCTGTCTTCAGCTTCCTCTAGCATATCCTCAGCGAACATTTCTGCGACGATGGAGCTACTTTCTTCCTCTGTCGGAAAACTTAAGTTGTCGGTTGCTAGTTGCTCTGAGGAGGAGGCTATTACTTTGCTAATCGGTGGCGCAAAATTGCTCTCGGCATTGGGGATACTTAAAGTAGAGTTGCGATCGCCCTTGGCGCTAGGTGCGTAATCGCTTTTAGCGCTACGTTCTGCGTAATCGTCTTTGGCGCTAGGTGCGTAATCCCCTTTGGCGCTAGGTGCGTAATCATCTTTTTCTATGGGGGATTTATTTTGTCGATTAGAATCATCTATAGCTACTGGTATTTCTGGTTGGCTACTAATGCTACGGCGTTTAATAATTGGCGTAGGGTTAGCAGTTTTCTCCTCTAGCTGCTCTAACTTAAGTTCTGTTTGGGGTTGGGCTACTACCAAACTTGGCTCTATTTCCCTTGAGTTAGTTAATTGTTTAACTGTGTCGGTTCCAGGTACTCTCGCCGCTCGTTTGGAGGCAATTAATACTTCATACTCTTGTTCGGGCAAGGTAATTTTCAACATCCGGCTAATGGTTGAATTGCTGACCCCATAGCGTTCGGCTAAAGTTGAAGTTGTTTCCCCTGTATGTTTATACAAGTGAATAATGTCATTTTTTATAGATTCAGAAATTTTTTTTCCAGTCATAATTTAATTATATTTTAAGCCCGCTTTCGTCCGCGCTTTTCTCGCCGAGAACGAATTGATACTTCATACTCTACCGCCGCGCCTATAGCAAATAGCATGCCACCAAATACCCAAAATACTTCTAGCAGCGCTCCACTTTGGTAGTTTTCAATGTGATTTTGAGCATAACTAAGCCACACATCTCCAATGTAGAGCGAGAACACTGCTGCTGCTATCAATCTCCATGATTGAGAGAAACGACCGCCCCAAAAAGTCAGCAGTACCATTGTAGCGATAATTAACAGTAAGACATCAGCAACGGTGTAGAACAATAATAAAGATTTTTCTAACTCTAACAACCAACTTGAGGTGGAAGTTGCAACGGGTACAGTAGTTGTAGTGTTAGAAACCCAAATTCCCAGACCAACACCAACTACAGCAATTACGGCAACTATTCCCCATTGCCAGCGTTCTAAATGCACTCGCCTAGCACCCAAAGCAGAAATCATACCTCCACCCAAAAATAAATACGCTCCTACAAAAAACAAATCTGCTGGTGACGCATTGGTCGGTTCTTGCTGAAGCACTAGCTCCCAATAACCTAAAATTAAGTTGCCAATTAGGTAAGATAGCTGCCCAAATCCAATCCCTAGCCAGACGCTACGCCCGCTAATTATATTTGGCTGGAGAATATTTCTTAAGCACAATACCACCGAACTTAAGTAAGCCACAGATTGGAATACGTAGGCACTAACTATATACCACTGGCTGCGTCTAGCCACCACACCTTGAACTTCTGCTACGGGTACACTAAATAACAAAGCAAATAAAAGTGCCAGTACGCCCCAAGAGATAGCAGCTAAAACAATTGTTTGCAGAGATAGCCAAGATTTTGAACTATTTAGTTTACTTATGGGCTGGTTCATAACAACTCCTAACAAGAGGGAAGCTGAGATCGCGTCTAGGATTTAATACTATGGTCATAATAGATTTTTGCTATTAAAATTTTCAAAGTAGTTACTTATCTGTTGGGTTGGCTACAAACCTATATGATTATTAGGCGATCGCACTACTAAATCTTTTGTTACTGCCACAGCTTACTAAGGCTTGATTGATTTAGCCACTGTATAAACCCAGATTGTTCGTCTTCTGACATATCTTCTAAACTTTCGAGGGCATTAATCGTAAAGTTGGACTCACCAAAGTATCTTTTCCCTAGGCGATGGGTTTCTTGCAAAAGGTTGAGCAACTGAGCTTCTTGCCAATTGGGTAATTGGTCGGCACTGAGCGGATCGATTTGTAGTAAGTAATTAACAGCTTCGGGGGATTTTTCAATTAAATCTACTTTATCAATAAACTCTTTCAAATCTTTTTGAAAAATTTTTGCTTGCCTAGCGCCCAAAAGGTCTTCAATCTCTCCATAAACTGCTTGTAATAATAATAAGCTGCCTTTGACCAAAGATTGAATAGAGAGATTGCTAACTTTAGTATTAACATTTAGCTGCTCTGGTTTGATTTTTCCCCAAAGTGTGTAGCGGTCGGGTTCTTCAAGCAAAATACAGGCTTTGCCTTTGTTATCGGTCAAATCCCGCCATAAAGCTAACGCCTCTTGAGCCTGATTGAGCGGAAATATTTGCAGCAAACGAAAGGTTTGCCTTTGATAATTAATAATCGGGATAAGTTGGTCGAGGTTTGGATGTTTGATGTTGAAGATTTCTACATCTTGTCTTTTTAAAATAAACATAGGATCAATACTTAACGGTTTCTAGACTGCTGGTAGTATAAGTTACTAAACCACGAAGTCTTTACTCTACATGGCTTAGTAATTATTTTTAGCACTGTTTTATTGTTTAAATTCAATTCTTAGCTTTCTTCACAATTTAGCGATCGCTAATCTCATTTTTGGGCTTTGCTCTCTTTTCGCGCTCTTGTAGTAACGCTGCAAAGGCTCAGATTTTAAAAATCCATGTGTGCGGTCAATCACTGCTCTAAAAACTCCCTCGGCTGCACAGAACTTGAATTGGGAGCTTTGTCAAAGACTTTTTTCTAGCAAATTCAATAACTCTATCGTCAACTGAATCTAGTCCCCTTAACAACGAGCGATTCTCTAGTCACCCCTACACGTTAATTTAAAATGCTCAATAAATAATCTTAAATGTGATAATTTTTCCTAATAGAAGCACTAGCAGCTTGATAGAGCAAACAAGCAGAAAAAGTAATCGCACACCAGCGATTATCTAATTTTGAGGAGTAAGATTATACTTGTATTTAATAGTCAAACAACTTATTATTGTTAATTTGCGGATAAATTTATGCTATTAGAATTAAATCAATTAGTTGTAAAACCTGGTCAGCAATTGCTACTGAAAAATGTTTCTTGGCAGATGTATGAAGATATTTTAGAAGAATTGGGGGAAAAGCGTGCTGCTAGAGTTAGTTATAGTCAGGGATTGTTAGAAATAATGACACCATTGCCAGAACATGAAGATGATAAAGAAATTATTAGCGACTTAGTAAAAGCACTACTTGAAGAACTTAATATTGAATTTAGAACTCTTGGCTCTACTACCTACAAAAATGAGCAAATGGCTGGAGGATTAGAAGCCGATCAATGTTTTTATATCCAAAATGAAGCAGCAATTAGAGGCAAAAAGCGCCTAGACCTCAGTATCGATCCTCCACCAGATTTGGCACTTGAAATTGATATAACCTCCCGCACTCGTCTTAATAACTACGAAGCATTGGGAGTGCCAGAGTTATGGCGATACGATGGGCAAAAGTTAGAGATTAATGTGCTAGAAGGTGGCAACTATGTTAAATCAAATAATAGCAGTAACTTTCCTGATTTTCCATTAGTTAATGTTATTCATCAGTATGTAGAGCAGAGTAAAATTGAAGGAAGAAACGCCGCCATCAAAGCTTTTAGGAGTTGGGTGAGACTGAGGATAGAATAAGTTTTTTAATTAGCAAACCTGCTTAATAATAGTTTTGATGAATGATGCGATCGCACTTTGGTAACTTTTACCCCAAATAACATTCTGCGTTTTACGGAGAGAGAGCGCCAAAGACTTCAAAACACCTCTATTCACCAGATTTTAGTGAAAAGGCAAGCACACTGCACCTTTCTCGTAATTTCTACGTTTGCATGAAAGTAGAATCTATCTAACAAGCGATTGCACTTTGTATCGTACTTATCGTCCGCCTGCATTTGATTTGTTAACCTGCAAATTGAATGAAAGCAGCAAACCTTTTCAGAAGAGAATATTATCCCACTCTGCTTGAACTTTGTCTTGTTCGTCAACTTCTGAATCTTCTTTTTCAAGGGCTTCTATAAACTTAATTACACTTGAAACATTATTAAATATCAGAACGCTCTCATAATAATTCAGGATAGGGTTGTCGTGAGCAAGGCTTTTGTTGTTTCTAACATCATTAAAAGACTCCAAGATTGAGATTGAAGATTTTAAAATTCTTTCAGTCATTTGGGACTTAATAGAACCCTTCTGATTTAGATATTTTACATACTCTCCAAAAAGGCTATGCAATGGTTTGTTCTGGTCATAACGGATTTTACGTGCATTACACAACGTCCTTACATACTTCACAACAAAAGTATGCAGCCTGTCTAATGCTTCTTCTGGCACATTATTTTGAATACTTTCCCTTATAGATTTTGCTAATATAGAAAATTCTTTGTCATCAGAATATGATTGAATTGCATCAATATCCTGAATAATGCTATCTTGCTTAAGGCGTTCTGCTATTGTATGACACTCAGCAAATAAGGCTTGCTCTGCTTGACTTATTTCTATATCTTTTGTCAGTTTTTGTGTTTTCCAATATTCCAATAAATCTAAAAGTAATTTTCCAACAATATAGTTAGATTCTTTAGCCCAAAAGGCTCTTAATCGATTAGCTTTAGAGCCGCTAACATAATCAAACTTACTGTCATTGATGTTAATCTTTGTATTTTCAATTATGAATTCCTGAAAAGTTCTGTTTGAAAAATCAAGAACATAACCATTTCCCATCTCAAACAGTTTTTCAATTTTTACTCTTTCAATGCTCGACAAATCAGCCATTTGCAGGAATGTGTTAAGTCATAATCGATTATAACTACTTAAGCAGATATGCAATCTACTCTACTGCTTCCTCGTGAACCTCAAAGATTTATAGATAGCTTGATTGGAAATTACCCACCCATAAAATCAACCAAGCCAACTATTTATTATATTGAAACTTTCTGCATGATCGTTATACTTCATGTCAATATACAAGCATCACAGGCATTTTTACACCCCAGGAATCCATGAAGTCCCAGCTAGAGGCAAACGCGCCATCGCCGCCGCCTCAATAGTTAAAGCAACTAAATCCTCGCGTTCCAAGTGATGGACGTTTTGCTTGCCACACGCACGAGCAATTGTAGTTAATTCCATGTTTAGGGTTTGCAGATAGTTTTTGACTCTTTTTGCTCCTACTTCAACTTCCAGCCTTTTCTCTAATATCGGATCTTGAGTAGTTACACCAACCGGACACTTGCCTGTATGGCAGTGGTGACAAACTCCTGGCGCAGTACCAAGGGCGGCGTAGTCTTCAACGGCTAAATAATGAGTATCATTTTGAATATAGGTTTCGCTGTTGCAACCTAAAGCTACTAACATACCTTGTCCTATGGATACCGCATCTGCGCCCAGTGCGATCGCTTTTGCCACATCTGCCCCGGTACGAATCCCGCCAGATACAATTAATTGTACTTTTCCCTTCATATCTAAGTCTTCTAATGCTTCTACGGCTTGACGCACGGCGGCTAAGGTGGGAATGCCTACGTGTTCGATAAATACCGTTTGGGTGGCGGCGGTTCCTCCTTGCATTCCATCAACTACAATTACATCTGCGCCTGCATGAACGGCTAATTTAACATCGTTAAATGTCCGCGAAGCACCAACTTTAACAAAAATTGGTTTTTCCCAATCAGTTAGTTCTCGCAATTGCTGAATTTTGATTGTCAAGTCGTCTGAACCCGTCCAATCAGGATGGCGACAGGCGGAACGTTGATCCACCCCTTCGGGTAAAGTCCGCATTTGAGCGACTCGTGGATTAATTTTTTGTCCCAACAACATCCCGCCACCGCCTGGTTTTGCCCCTTGTCCGATGACTATTTCGATCGCATCGCAAGAGCGCAAATCGTCAGGATTGAAGCCGTAGCGCGATGGTAAGCACTGGTAAATCAATGTTTTTGAGGACAATCTTTCTTCTTGAGTCATGCCTCCATCGCCCGTTGTTGTCGATGTCCCCATTTGTGTCGCCGCCCGTCCTAAAGCTTCTTTGACATTGGCAGAAAGGGAACCGAAACTCATTCCAGCGATGGTGATGGGAATTTCTAGTTCAATTGGTTTAGTGGCGTAGCGCGTACCTAAAACGGTTTTGGTAGAGCATTTTTCTCGATAACCTTCTAAGGGATAGCGCGATAAAGATGCACCCAAAAATACTAAATCGTCAAAATGAGGTAATTTGCGTTTTGCTCCTAATCCGCGTATTTCATAGAGTCCATGAGCGGCGGCATTTTGAATATAGTTGAGGATAGTGCGATCGTATCCCCAAGATTGTTCGTTAGATTCCATAGGATTCATGATTAAAGTAATTGTTATGTTTCAGTTACAAATAAAATTGATAGCAACTTAGCTCGTCAACGTTGCATATTTCGGAGTTTGCTTTATAAATTTTTCTGATATACATCCATTTTGATGCCGTGAAATATTGTTTCTCTTTCATACTTCATATCTAATTTTTCTAGAACTCTAGCTGATGCTGTATTTGAACGCTCAACTATACCGAGAATGCAGGGGAAATTGAAGTTTTCAAAGCCGTAATGTAAGGCTGCATCAGCAGCTTCAGTTGCCAAGCCTTTACCCCAAAGTTTGGAGTCAAACCTATACCCAATCTCCCTTTCATTCTTACTGTCAATTTCTTCTAGTGCTATCCCGCAATAACCAATCAATTCCCTACTTTCTTTGAGAACGACAGCCCATTTGCCAAAACCATACTTTTTATATGAAGTAATAAAGCTCTCTACTTTTTCTTGAGTTTGTGCCACTGAAAGAATACCTGTTGGGGAAAATTTCATTACTTTTGGATTAGCAAGTATAAGTGAAAGTTCTTGAGCATCATCTCGTTGAAACTCTCTTAGAATCAGTCGTTGCGTTTCTATCCACATACACCTAAATCCAGCACATTGATAAGTTAATATTCCTGTTGTGCATCTGCATTCCAGTGATAAAGCTGCATTGCGGATGCAACCCGTTTGAACTCTTTGGGGTTGTAGGAAAAACCTGCTTTGTCGAGTAATTCCCCTACCGCTTGATAATCAGCTTCCGACATCGGCTCAATTTGGGCATCTGCGCCTAAAGATTTGATATTACCCCGAACGTAAATTACGGCTTCATAAAGCGAATCGCCTAACGCATCTCCCGCATCTCCACAAACTACAATCCGCCCCGCTTGCGCCATAAAGGCAGAAAAACTACCGACATTTCCCCCGACGATAATATCTGCACCTTTGAGAGAAATACCGCACCGTAAACCTGCATTACCATCAATAATTAGCAACCCGCCATGCGCCGAAGCACCCGCAGAAACCGAAGCAAATCCCTTGACTTGGACTCGTCCAGACATCATGTTTTCTGCAACTCCTGTACCTGCATTGCCTGTAATAGTTACGTTGGCTAGTTTGTTCATGCTGGCGGCGTAATAGCCTGTATGTCCGATAATTTCTACGTCAACGGGTGCATTTAAGCCAATAGAAATATTGTGTGCGCCGTCAGGATTAAGAATTTTGATATTTGTAGAGACGTTGCCGATATTTGTAGAGATGTTGCAGTGCAACGTCTCTACATCTTTGTGCGCCAATGTCATTAAATTGTGATGCAGATATTGATTGATTTCACGCACGGAAGTTTGAGCAAGATCGAAAATTATGCTTTCCATACATACATCTCCTCTGGTACGGGTTCGTAGATATGGGCGTGTTTGACATCGGGTAAATGAGCCAGAGAACGAAATTCAGAAGCGATCGCTACATAGTCATCAGTTTCCGCCACAACCGCAGGTTTACACCCAAAAGCATCCCGCACTAATGCTAATTTATCTGCCGTACCCATCAAAAATGTATAAAATCCGTCCAGTTCCTCAAACCCTTTACTCATCGCCGCTTCTAAGTCATCGCCTTCCTGCATTCGCCATTCTAAAAACCGACAAGCAGCTTCAGTATCGTTATCTGTTTCAAACTTAATCCCCCGTGGTTCGAGTTTGCGGCGAATTTCGTTAGGATTAGAAAGAGATCCATTGTGAACTAAGCAAAAGTCTTCCCCCGCCGTGAAAGGATGCGCGCGATCAGGTGTAACTGCCGATTCTGTTGCCATTCGAGTATGTCCGACTAAATGAGAACCTTTGAGTGACTGAAAGTTGTAGCGACGAGCAACATCTGTGGGTGTACCAATATCTTTGTATAGATCGATGGTGCGTCCGGTTGAAAGTATATGTAACTGCGGGTAATTTTGTTTTAGCCACGGCTTTATAGTATCTGGAGAAAGGTGAGAAGTTAGAACAGCGCGATCGCCTACTGGTTCAGTTAAATTAGCCTCAATACCAAAATGTGTTTGATAATTGTGCGCTAATCCTTGCCAATTAAACTTATTTCCATACAAGCTATACTTGCGATCCTCGCCCTTTAAGGTTTCTGTAAATACCGCAAGTCCCGCCGAATCCGATCCGCGATCGCTCATACCAATTAACATCGGCATCATTAATTCGCCTAAATGTTCCCGCAAATGGGTTTTTTTAACCAGTAATCCTACAATTCCACACATTTTTAGAAAAACTCCAAATACTTTTTCACTTCCCACTCGGAAACATGGCGCATATATTCCACCCATTCCATCCGTTTGAGGCTAATAAATTCCTCTGCTAATACTCCCAAAGCCCCGGTAATTACTTCGTCGGATTCCAACGCATCGAGGGCTTCAGATAGACTTTGGGGTAAAGTTTGAATGCCTTTAGCTTTGATTTCCTGCTGGGAAAAGTCATACAAATTAGTGTTGTGGGGTTCGCCGGGATCTAGCTCTTTTTCGATGCCATCTAACCCGGCTGCGATCGCAACCGCCGTGGCTAAATAAGGATTGCACGATCCATCCGCTAAACGTAATTCTAAGCGCCCTCCAGGAATCCGCACCATGCTAGAACGATTGTTATCACCGTAGGTAATGTAAGCCGGAGCCCAAGTTGCACCGCTTAGACTTCGCCCCACAACTAGGCGTTTGTAAGAATTAATTGTCGGGGCGCAAATAGCTGTTAATGCTGGGGCGTGAGCCAATAATCCGCCCATGAAATGATAGGCTAGTTTTGATAATCCTAGATTTCTTTGGTCGGTGTCATCAGCAAATATATTAGTTTTGCCGTCAGAAATCGACATATGAATGTGCATCCCGTTACCGGAGCGATTGGCAAAGGGTTTAGGCATAAACGAGCAAACTAAGCCCATTTCTTTAGCTATTTCTGAAGCCGCCATTTTAAAGAAAATGTAGCGATCGCACGATGTCAAACCATCGGTATAAGTATAGTTAATTTCAAACTGACCGTTAGCATCTTCGTGGTCGATTTGATAAACGTCAAACTCCGCCGCTTGCAAGGAGTCTACCAATTTTTCAATAAACGCTCGACTGCGAGAAAGTCCTTTGTAGTCGTAGCAAGGCTTTTCTAAATTATCCGTGCGATCGCATGGGTAAATATTTCCGCTTTCATCTTGGTGAAGTAAGGAAAATTCCGGTTCTAATCCTGTGTACAAAGTCCAACCAAGTTGCTTGAGTCTTTCTAACTGCTGCATGAGGATAAAGCGGGAATCGTAAGGATAAGGTTGTCCTTTGACATTACCCACACAAACCACACGGGCAAAACCAGGCATCCAAGGAACTAAAGATAGCGTGGTTGAATCGCCTACCGCCATAAAATCCGGGCTATTTGGCTGCATTCCTAGTCCCGAGACGGCAAAACCTGCAAAACCCGCCCCCGGATTGAGAATATCGTCAAAATGAGAGGCTGGGACGGCTTTTGTTTTGGCTACGCCGTGAATATCGACAAATTGCGCCAGCACAAACTTGACTTTGTTTTCGGCTAAAAATTGTCTTGCTTGTTCTGGTGTCATTAATTACGATCTCCTTTTATAAATATGGAAAGACGTTGCACTGCAACGTCTCTACAATAATGTTGCGTTGCCGATCGCACCGCCGCCCAATTCAAGAGCGATCGCACTTAAGGTTTGCCACAAATACACCCCAAACGTACAATCGCACCAAATTCTGTAAAATGGTTGTTCCTGAAGAACTCCAGGAATAACTGTTACATTTACCCCCGCCATCGAAGTTAAAATTACTGGATTCTCGGTAATTGATAGCGCCTGAAAGTTAAAACTGCAAGTCTGTAATAGTAATTCGTTTACCTGGAGTCCAATAAGAGCGATCGCCAAGTCTTGACGTAAAACAGGATAAACCTTAGCAGGAGGCGATTTACAAGCTTTTATTAGCTGGGGTGCAATCCGACTATCTTCAATTAAAAATTCCCTGATACCCAAACGGGCGATAATTCCTCCTTGTGCAAGCCCATACCAACTATTCGGGCGATCGGGGATAGGTATAGATTGCGTGGCTAACCAAGAAGCTGCACCTGTACCTTTAACGCCAAATCGCGGAATAAAAGATAGATCGGCAATTCCCAAATGTGCTGCATTTACTTGATCGTTAGGAAGAGAATAGAGGCTTTTCATGCCATTAATATCCTGCCAAACTCCTCCTAATTGCTGGAGTGAATCGTAAATTGGACTAAATCGCCAAGCGTTCATACACCTACCTTCTGACGTTTGATTGCTTCTTTTTGGCGTGTATTATCGGGATCGTAAAATGGGGTAGGACAAATAGTTGCAGACACTAAAGAGCGATCGCTTAACCTAATTAAAAATTCTCCTTTGTTTACAAGTTCGGGCGTAACGTAAGCTAAACCAATGTAACGTTGCAAAGTTGGACTAAAAGCAATGCTAGTAACGCGCCCAGCAATATCATCACGATCAATGACCAAATGGCATTCTTGCGGCGGATTAACGATGTCTGCATTCAACATAAAGCCGACAAGTTTATGTTTTACCTCGCGTTTGGCGACAATTTGCAAGCTACGTTGACCGATAAAAAAGGGTTTATCCATCTTTACCGCCCATTCTAGATTTGCTTCTATGGGTGTTGTCACATCGGTATCTTGACCGATAATTAAGTGACCTTTTTCTAGCCTCAACACTCGTTGCGCTTCTACGCCAAAAGCCGCAATTTGATAATCTTTTCCTACTTCTAATAACGCATCCCAAAGCGCTGGGGCAAATTCGGCGGCGATATGAATTTCATAACTCCATTCACCGACAAAACCAACACGCATCAATAATGCTGGAATGTCTGCAATTTCTGCCTCGCGCACTGCAAGATAAGGAAAATCCGCACTAGAAAGATCGATATTAGTTAATTTAGTTAAGACTTCTGGTGCATAACATCCCGCTAAATTAATCGCCGATCGCGCTCCTGTTAAATTAACAATCTCACAATCAAGTTGCCACAGAGTATTTAACCGCGACAATTCCCGATATATCTGCGTTGCGCCAGAGGTTGTAGTTGTAAAGTAAAAATGCTCAATTCCTAATCTTGCAACCACACCATCATCAACAATTACCCCCGTTTCATCTAGCATCAGTGCGTAGCGAGTAGTCCCAATAGTCATATTGCTATAACGTCCGGTGTAGACTCGTTCTAAAAACTCCGCCGCATCAGCGCCTCTAATTTCTATTTTGCCTAAAGTACCAGCGTCAATTATGCCCAGGCGATCGCGCACCGTTGCAACTTCAAACTCAATACACTCTTTTCTACTTTTACCTATTTGATTATAATATTCTGGTCTACTCCACATTCCCGCCGACATAAATTTAGCGCCCAACTCTACATGACGGCTATGCAAAGAAGTTTGTCTAAAGGGTGTAAAACCTCGTCCAGCTAAGTGTGACATCGGTACAGGATGGAAAAAAGGACGGGCGGTAGTTGTTCCCACTTCTCCTGGAGATTTTCCGCTAATTTTCGCCAAAATTCGCAAAGCATTCATATTAGAATGTTTACCTTGACTTGGGCCCATACCCACCGTTGTATAGCGTTTTAATAGTTCAATGTTGTCAAATCCTTCGGCAATGGCGTTTACAAAATCTTTGTATTGCAAGTCTTCGTCAAAGTCTACAAACTCCTTACCTTTGGGATGCGGTGCGATCGCCCACTCGTAAGAAGGCGGCTCAATTTCTGGGGCAATAGTAATTTCTAATTTATCGCCTAAGCCTAAGTAATTAGCGGCTGCAAGCCCTGCTCTACGACCATCAAGTAGTTTTTGGTCAAAATCAAATACCCCATTTACCCGCCCACAAGCGAACACTCCTGGCGGCAATGTTTCCGGGACAAACTGTTGCAAAAAGTCATCAAAGCGCATTTTAGTACCCGCTTGATACAGCAAGTTAGCAGCAGATGCCCAACCAACACTCATGACAATGCCATCACAGGCAATTTTTTCAGTTATTCCTTGATTACCAATCGCAGCAATTACGGCACTTGCAACACCATCTCCGGCGGGGTTTGGCTTGGCTTCAATGATGCAATAACCGGGGTAAATGGGAATAGAGAGCGATCGCACTTTTTGCGTTAATTCATTTACTGGCGGATTGTTTCTTAAATCCACCACCGCCATTACCGTTACATCGTGGGCAACTAAATCTAAAACTGCCTGATAGCCGCCAGAATTGGCTACCAAAACTACCGCCCGATTCATCGGCTTGACAGCATAGCGATAAATTAATCTTTGCGCCGCCGATGCTAACATTACTCCTGGCAAATCGTTGTTGCGAAATACTGCTGGCTGTTCGTAAACGCCTGTTGCAGCAATTACTACTTTTGCCCGCATTTTAGAAAGGTAGTTGCTATTAACTACAGGTATCCAGTTGTCGGCGTAATATCCCGCCGCCTGGGTTGCTGGATAGATTTTGATGTTTGGATGTGTAGAGACGTTGCAATGCAACGTCTCTACACCAAAATTCATACATCCGCCGCCAATTTTGGCATTTTCGTCAACAATTACGACCTCTGCGCCCGATTCGGCGGCGGCTAAACCTGCACATAGTCCCGAAACACCCGCACCTATTACCAATACATCGCAAAAATCGTAACGTTTTGGGGTACGAATATGGGGCGTGTTTACCTCCAATTTACCCAATCCACTAATAGCGCGAATAGTCCGCTCCCAGAAAGGAAATAGCTTTTTATTGTGAAAAGCTTTGTAGTAAAATCCCACTGGGAGAAAAGCTGAGAAAAAGTTGATTACACTAGCGCGATCGCTTTCTACTCCACCAAAGGTATTTACAGCTTCTAATCTCATTCCCTGAGTTAATGGCGTGACATCTCCTCGCACATTGAGCTTTTGCCCATCTTGCATCAAAGCATTGATATCATGGTTTGCCATGCTCAAAATTCCGCGTGGACGATGGTATTTAAAGCTGCGCCCTAGGATACGTTGCCCCGATGCCCACAACGCACTGCTTACAGTGTCCCCCTCGTAGCCCCAATAACTCCTACCTTCAAAGGTAAAATCAATTCGTTGCTGGCGATTTATCCATTCCCCATTTACAGGAGACAATCGATTACTCATACAGCCTCCTGATGTAAATAAGTGCTGATAATTTCGTCAGTTTGAGTATTTCGTTCAGCAATAAACCAAGTATTGCTAGGTGTATGACACCACCATTCCTTTTTTATCCCCGCTTCTCCGTTGCGGTTAAACACGTAATCCGCCCAAGTCAAGTCATCCGTCGTTTGCGGTGGCATTAAACGCACTTCACTACCGCAAACAAACTCAGAAACGGGTCTAGCACCATTAATCGGACAAGTTATAATTTTCATTAATGTCCTACCGAAGCTGCACCTTTTTCCCCTACCAAGGCATGATTTGCAAACCGAGACAGCGAAAAGTCTGTAATTAAGTCATGATTGCGATCGCACGCCACAGTATAAGCCATCGTTTTACCGCATACGGGAGTCGCTTTAAAACCCCAAGTCCCCCAACCTGCATCTAAATAAAACCCCTCAATTTCCGTCTTACCCATAATTGGCGCAAAATCTGGTGTCATGTCTGCCATTCCTGCCCATTGGCGTACTACTTTAACGTGGGAAAGCATGGGGAATAATTCAAGCATATGCGCCGCCAATCTTTCAGTAAAATCAAAAGTAGAGCGTGTAGAATGCAACTCGTAAGGGTCTAAAGATGCACCCATAACTAACTCTCCTCTAGCGGTTTGACTAACATAAACGTGCAAGCTACCAGATACTATTATTGGATCTAACCAAGCTTTCATCGGTTCGCTGACCATTGCTTGCAAGGGGTGAATAACTAAAGGCGACTTCATTTCTACCATTTTCAACATCCGAGGTGTAGATCCAGCAACGGCGCACAATACTTTAGGCGTAGAAACATTACCGTGCGAAGTTCTAACTCCTGTAACTTTGCCCCCTTTAACCTCAATTCCCAAAACTTCCGTTTGTTGGTGAATTTCTACGCCGCGCAAGTCTGCACCGCGTCCGTAACCCCAAGCTACCGCATCATGACGGGCTATACTTCCGGGTGCGTGGTACAGCGCCCCCAAAACCGGGGCATTTCCGCCACAACTTATATCCATATACGGACAAGCTTTTTGTACTTCTTGGGGACTAACTAACTCGCTATCAATCCCAAAATGCTTATTTACTTCCGCCCGCCAGCGCATTGTTCGTACCGATGCGTCAGTGTGCGCCAGCGTATAGTGTCCGCGCGTGGAGTAAAACAAATTTAAGTCAAAATCTTGCGCCAAATCCTGCCACAGTTTTATAGATTCGTCGTAAAACTTCACTCCTTCCGGCGTGAGATAGTTAGAACGAATAATTGTTGTATTGCGTCCGGTATTTCCGCCGCCAATGTAGCCTTTTTCTAAAACCGCAACATTAGTTATCCCGTAATCTCTTGCCAAATAATAAGCCGCCGCTAGTCCATGACCGCCACCGCCAATGATTACCGCATCATAGCTAGATTTGATCTGATCGCATTGCCGAAACATCCTTGGTTCTGGATATTTTTTATTCAGGGCGAATTTTAGCAAGCGTAACGGCATAAGTTAATCAAACGGCTAAGATTCTGTACAGGAAACTTTAGTGAATATCATGCACTTTTTATTTATATCTGTCAATGCTTGCTATTATGCAAAATGGTTGCAGTAGAAAATATAACTCATGGCATCCACCGAACAAACCGATGATGGTTCCCTAGAGCGTTATATTGGCAACACTATCCGGCAATTGCGACAGAAACATGGGTTAACAATTGCTGAAGTAGGCGATCGCACAAATATTTCGCGGGGAATGCTATCAAAAATTGAAAATGCTCAAACTGCAACCAGTCTAGAAACCTTGGCAAAACTAGCTAGTGCATTGGGCGTATCGCTTTCAACTTTATTTCGCAACTACAATATGCCTGAAGGAGACGCGCAACTGGTCAAAAGTGGCGAGGGAATGGAAGTTGTACGCAGAGGTACTAAACGAGGTCATACCTACCATCTATTAGCTTACGATCGCGGATCTACTAAGTTATTTGAACCGTTTTTAATTGCAATGGACGATGCTTCGGAGGCTTTTCCAACTTTTGAGCATCAAGGAGTAGAGTTTATTCATATGCTGCAAGGCAAAATTGAATATCGACACGGACAATCTACTTATCTGCTAGAACCTGGCGATTCGCTAACATTTCGGGGCGATATACCGCACGGGCCAGAAAAGTTGATTGAGTTACCGATAGCTTTTCTAGCGATTATTTATTATTCTGCGCCCCCCGTTGAAAGTTAATCTTGGCGAATCGCCTATATACGGCTCTAGAAAGGTTGGATTGCGTTTCGTATAGTTCAAGAAGGCGATCACATTTTTCAAATAGGCGGGGAAACTGCTAAAAAAAATGCAAAGCAGAATCAATTAAGCAGCAATTTTGGTTCTACTTGCATTTCTTTAGAGTGACGCTTGTTACCCTCAATAATGATTTTGAGTATAAAAGTTTCAGACATATACTAAGGAATATCCCTCTTTTGTCAGTTTCCGGGTATTATAAATAAAAGAATAAAAAAATAAAACACTGAAAGGCAAGTAAGGCAATGGATGTAGAGTTACAAATCTTGAAACATTTAGCAAGAGATGCTCACCC
>JAABUN010004697.1_pt1 | contig 18080 bp, 21 predicted proteins | sample 5559311 | NCBI WGS metagenome assembly JAABUN01 (sample SAMN10711877, study PRJNA513370) | rock metagenome | isolation source: Antarctica rocks | place: Antarctica: Victoria Land, Siegfried Peak sud | reverse complement strand
GGGCCCACCACCGGCGACCAGATCCGGCTGGGCGACACCGACCTGTGGATCGAGATCGAGCAGGACCTGACCTTCGGCGGTGAGGAGTCGATCTTCGGCGGCGGGAAGTCGATCCGCGAGTCGATGAACCAGGCCCTGACCACCTCGGCCGAGGGTGCCTTGGACACGGTCATCACCAATGTCGTGATCTTGGACCACTGGGGGATCATCCGCGCTGACGTGGGCATCAGGGACGGCCGGATCGTCGGGATCGGCCGCAGTGGCAATCCCGATATCGCCGACGGTGTGGACCCGGCGTTGATCATCGGCCCGGGCACCGACGTGATCTCGGGCGAGGCCAAGATCCTCACGGCGGGCGGGTTCGACTCCCACGTGCATTTCCTGTCCCCGTCGCAGATCCACGAGGCGCTGGCGGCCGGTCTGACCACCCTGGGTGGTGGGGGCACCGGTCCGTCCGAGGGCTCCAAGGCCACCACCGTCACCCCCGGCGCCTGGCACCTCAAGCAGACCCACCGGGCGTTGGACGAGTTCCCGGTCAACCTGCTGCTGCTGGGTAAGGGGAACACCGTCTCTGCCGGGGCCTTCGAGGAGCAGGCACTGGCCGGGGCCGGCGGATACAAGGTGCACGAGGACTGGGGCTCCACCCCAGCGGCCATCGATGCCGCACTGAAGGGTGCCGACGAGTGGGGCCTTCAGGTCGCGCTGCACTCGGACTCTCTCAACGAGGCCGGTTTCGTGTCCAGCACCATCGATGCCCTGGCCGGACGCAGCATCTCCGCCTTTCACGTGGAGGGCGCCGGCGGTGGCCACGCGCCGGACATCCTGACGATCGCCGGTCTGCCCTACGTTCTGCCCGGGTCGACCAACCCGACGCTGCCGCACACGGTGAACACCGTGGCCGAGCACCTCGACATGCTGATGGTCTGCCATCACCTCAACCCGTCCGTGCCGGAGGATCTCGCCTTCGCTGAGTCCCGGATCAGGGCCAGCACCATCGCCGCGGAAGATCATCTGCACGACCTCGGCGCGATCTCCATGACCTCCTCCGACGCGCAGGCGATGGGTCGGATCGGTGAGGTGATCACCCGCACGTGGCAGGTCGCGCACGTGATGAAGCAGGTGCGTGGCGAGCTGACCGGCAGTTTGCCGGCCGACAACTTCCGCGCCCGGCGCTACGTCGCCAAGTACACGATCAACCCGGCCATCGCGCACGGGGTCGATCATGAGATCGGCTCCATCGAGGTGGGCAAGCTGGCCGATCTTGTCCTGTGGGACCCCCGGTTCTTCGGTGTCCGGCCATCGGTGGTGATCAAAGGCGGCGGTATCGTCGTCGGCGCCCTGGGGGACCCGAACGCCTCGATCCCTACCCCGCAACCCGTTCTGATGCGTCCCACTCTCTACTACGGCAGCGGGCGATACCGCTCCCAGACGTACGTCGCCCCCGCTGCCCTGGAGGCGGGGCTGGCTGATCACCTGGGTCTGACCCGGCAGCTGGTCGCGGTGAAGCCGACCCGTGACGTCGGCAAGGCACAGATGATCAACAACGACGCACTGCCCGCCATCGCGGTCGATGCGGACACCCATCGGATCGAGGTCGACGGCATCGAGATCAGGCCTGCCCCGGCGACCACCTTGCCGCTCGCACAGCTGTACCAGATGTTCTGATCGTGAGCGCTGCCTACCTGAGTCTGCTGTTGGCCGACAGCCGGCTGCCGACCGGGGCCCACACCCAGTCCGCCGGGGTGGAGCCTGCTTTCGTCTGCGGGATGCGTCTCGATCAGGTGCCGGACTATCTGGGGGTGCGGCTGCGTACGGTCACCGAGGTCGAGGCCGCCACGGCGGTCGTGGCCCGCAAGGTCTGGTTGACCTCGGCCGCGCGGACCGTTGATCTGCGAGCGGTCGACCGGGCCTGGCGGGTGCGTACGCCGTCCGACGCGCTCCGGGAGGCCTCGGACCTGCTGGGGCGCAGCTATCTTCGGATGGCCGGGACGGTCTGGGACCTGGCCGACCTCCCGGGCTCAGCAGCCGGTTGGTGCCGGTCCGTGGTGGTCGGGTCGACGGCCGCGGCGGCGGGTCTTTCGGCCGAAGAAACCGCCCGGCTGGTGGGGTTCGACGACGTGCAGACCGTCATCGCCGCCGCACTGAAGCTGATCCCCTTCGACCCCAGCCAGGGGGTGCGTTGGTCGGCCGCTGCGGCCGGCGACGTCGAACGTCTGGTCCGGGCCGTCGCCGGTTGCCGAACGATCGAGGACCTCCCCGCTTGGAGCGCGCCCCTGATCGAGGAATGGGGCCAGCGGCACCGGTCGAGTGAACGGCGGCTGTTCCGTGCCTGAAACACTTCGAGACGAAAGGATGGTCTGATGCTGAACGTCGCCGACGCCAATCCCGGCCCCGAGCGCTCCCTCCGGCTCGGTGTGGCCGGCCCGGTCGGCACCGGGAAGAGCTCGCTCATCGCGCTGCTGTGCCGGGAGTTGGGGGCCGAGCTCAGCGTGGCGGTCATCACCAACGACATCTACACCGACGAGGACGCCCGCTTCCTCCGATCGGCCGGGGTGCTGGAGCCCGAGCGGATCCGCGCAGTCGAGACCGGCGCCTGCCCGCACACCGCGATCCGGGACGACGTCACCCAGAACTTGCTGGCGGTGGAGGACCTGGAGCGGGACTTCGCCCCGGTCGATCTCGTCCTGGTGGAGTCCGGCGGCGACAACCTGACCGCGACCTTCTCACCCGCCTTGGTGGACGCCCAGTTCTTCGTGCTGGACGTGGCAGGCGGGGGCGACGTGGCCCGCAAGGGCGGACCGGGGATCGCCCGGGCGGACGTGCTGATCGTCAACAAGACCGACCTGGCCCCGTACGTGGGGGTGGACGTCGCTCAGATGGTGCGTGACGCCGAGCAGGCTCGGGACGGCCGTACGGTGATTGCGCTGTCACGCCTGGACCCTGCCTCGGTCGCCCAGCTCAAGCAGTGGGTGCTGGACACCCTGGCCTCGTTCCGGTCGGGCGCTCACGTGGCCCAGGACCCCGGCCCGATGGCGCCGCACAGCCACGCCGCGGACCAGCACGGCCACTCCGCCGGCACGGTGCACCGGCATTAGCGCCTCGGTGGTCGCGGTGGGCACCGACCGGATCCGGCTTCGGCAGGGTCAGCTGCGGGCTCAACGCAACCCGGACCGGGACGGTTGGACCCGGATCGGGCTGCTGGCCACCACGGCCTTGCTGCTGGGCGGGGACGAGGTCGAGCTCGAGGTCGAGGTGGGGCCAGGCGCCCGCCTCGATCTGTACGACGTCGCCGGCACGGTTGCCTACCACGGCCGCGGGACCCCGGCCGGTTGGCGGCTGACGATCACGATCGCCGACGGTGGGGCGCTGCGCTACCGGGGGGAGCCGTTCATCGTCTCCGACGGGGCGGACGTCCGCCGTACGACGCACCTGCAACTGGCTCCTACCGCGGGGCTGTGGCTGCGGGAGACGCTGGTCCTGGGCCGGACCGGCCAGCTCGGGGGTCGGCTCCGCAGTCGGACCAGGCTCCGGGTGGCCGAGGTCGACGTGTGGTTCGAGGACCAGGACCTCGACCCCGATGGCGACCGGCGAAGCCCTGGGCTGCTGGGGGATCAACGCGTCATCGACTCGGTCCTGCGCGTTGGGAGCCAAGTCACGGTGGGGGATCCGCCGGCCGCGCCGTGCTTCACCCTGGCCGACGGGGCCAGCACCCTGACCCGGTATCTGGGGACAAGTCTCGCCGCGTCGCCGCTGCACGCCCGGCCGTGACCGGTCGGGGACTCAGCCCCCGGTGCCACCGGTGTTGGCTCCGCCGCCCGGGCTGGCGAGACCCTGGCCGGAACCCCCGCCGGTACGGGGTTCTGGCGCGGCGCTCGCGCTGGTCGACGGCTGCCCGGACGCGGTCGGACCCGGGTTCGGGGGAGTGGTTGGCCCCGCGGTCGACGGCCCTGCGTTTGACGGCCCTGCGGTAGACGGCCCTGTGCTTGACGGCCCTGGGGTCGGGACCGGGCTGTGGGTCGCCTCCTGGCTGGGTTCTGGCGTGCTGGTGGCGCTTGCCGTCGGAGTTTGGCTCGGGGTGGACGTGCTCCCGGCCGGAGCGGGCCTGTTCTCACCACTGCCGACCTGCGTGATGGATGTGCCGTCCCCGCCCGACAGGGCCTGACCCGAGACCAGCTCCAGGCCGGTGAGGACAGCAGCAGCCAGGGCGAAGGCGGCCAGGGCGCCGACCAGGATGCTCGGCCAGCTCAGCCGGCGGCGGGTCCTGGTCTCGGCAGCGGTGGGAAGGGTCCCGCCCGCGTCACCGGACTCGCTGACCCGGCCGGTGAAGACCGTACGGACCTTCGCATGGGTCCGGGTCAGGGAGGTGGTGTAGACGGCGCTGGCCACAGCGGCAACGATGCTCGCGACCGCCGCCCCGATCACGGTCCCGGCCACTCCGAGCCGGGAGCCGAGGGCGGCTGGGGTCATTGCAGCCAGGGCGCCGGCCAGGACCTGACTGATCGACAGGTCGAGGTGGCGGGTCTTGGTCGGGCCGGGCGGTTGTGGTTCGGGCATCGTGGGGGGCTTCGGCTGGCGATCTGTACTCATGTCCTCGTCGTTCGTCTCGGGCGTGGCGACCGCTCCAGGGCGATCTCGTCCAGTTCCGACAACGACGCGTGGGCACCGATCATGCCCGGATCGATCGACCGTGAGGAAGGCCACAGACCGCATCAGCCCCGACAACGACCGAAGGCCCCCCACCCCTACCGGGGTCAGGAGCCTTCCTCTGGTCGGGCCAGTCTTACTGGTTGGTCACGTTCTGGGCCTTGCCGCCGCCGGCGATGGCGTGGTGGCCATCGCCATTCCCGTTGTGGCCGTCCTCGATCTCGTGGCCGTTACCGTCACCGTGATTGTGAGCAGCTTCTTCGAGCTCGGCCCGGGTCGGGGTCCGTATCGTGTCGACGAAGTAGAACCGGGTTGCTCGACGGCGCAGCTGCTCCCGCTTCAGCTCCTTCTCCGACAAGCCGTCTGCATCCGTGGCCGGCAGCAGAGCGGCCTGCTCGCCATGCTGGGTCAGGGTGTAGGCCTCGCCCTGGGAGATCGGGCGGTGCCGTTCGGCGTACTTGCCGGACGGGTCACGCTCGATCACACCGGTTTCCGCGCCGTGCAGCAGACGATCCGCGTCGGAGCGCTGCAACCCGATGCAGATCCGCTTGGTCACCAGGAACGCGATCACCGGGGCCACGAAGAACAGCACCCGCAGCACGTACGTGACCGCGTTGAGCGACACGTTGAACTGCGTCGCGACCAGGTCGTTGCCGCCGCCGATCCACAGCACGGCGTACCAGGTCATGGCTGCGATCCCGAAGGCGGTCCGGGTCGGGGCATTGCGCGGCCGGTCGAGCACGTGGTGCTCGGACTTGTCTTTCGTCACCCAGGCCTCGATGAACGGGTAGGCCGCCATCACACCGAAGAACATGGCCATCAGACCGAGGCCCGGCAGGGCCACGTTCCAGGACCAGGTGGTGCTGCCGATGTGCCACTCCCAGTTCGGCATGATCCGGATGCCGCCCTCGACGAAGCCCATGTACCAGTCGGGCTGCGAGCCGGCGGTGACCTCGGCCGGGTTGTACGGGCCGAATGACCACAGCGGGTTGATCTGCATCAGCCCACCCATCAGGGTCAGCACACCGAACACGATGAAGAAGAACCCGCCGGCCTTGGCCATGTAGACCGGGAACACCGGATAGCCGACGACGTTGCCCTCGTTGCGCCCTGGGCCGGGGAACTGGCTGTGCTTGTGATAGACGACCAGCGCCAGGTGAGCGGCGATCAGGCCCAGCAGGATGGCCGGCAGCAGCAGGATGTGCACCATGTAGAGCCGGGGCACGATCAGGTCGCCCGGGAACTCTCCACCGAAGACGAAGAACTCGGCCCAGGTCCCGATCAGCGGGATGGAGCGGATCAGACCGTCCACGAACCGGAGTCCGGTGCCGGACAGCAGGTCGTCCGGCAGCGAGTAACCGGCAAAGCCCTCGATCAGACCCATGGCGCTCATGGCTACTCCGAGCAGCCAGTTCACCTCACGTGGCTTGCGGAAGGCGCCGGTGAAGAACACCCGCAAGGTGTGGGCGAGCATGGCGGCGATGAAGAGCATGGCCGCCCAGTGGTGCATCTGGCGGACCAGCAGGCCGCCTCGGATGTCGAAGGACAGGCTCAGTGCCGACGCGTACGCCTCCGACATCGGCAGCCCACGCAGCAGCTGGTAGGTGCCCTCGTACTCGATCTCCGCCATCGACGGCTTGAACCAGATCGTCAGGAAGACGCCGGACAGCAGCAGGATGATGAAGGAGTACAGAGCGATCTCACCCAGCAGGAACGACCAGTGGTCGGGGAAGACCTTGCGGATGAACGGGCGGCTGAGGGTCGCTATGCCGATCCGCTCGTCGGCCCACTTGGCCGGGCCGGCTGCGACCTTGAACACTGGGCCGAGTTCTTTATTGGGGGTCTGTGCCTGGATGGCCGTGTCATCGGCCACCGTGGCAGCTGGTCTAGCCATCAGTTGTCGCCTGCCTGGTAGTCATTGCGTGAGTCCCGTTCGAAATAGCTCGGTCCGGTCGGGACATCGAAGTCACGCTGTGCGACGAGGTAACCGTCCTTGTCGGTGGTGATCGGCAGCTGGGGCAGCGCACGCGCTGCCGGACCGAACACGACCAAGCCTGAGTCACCGAGGTCGAAGGTCGACTGGTGACACGGGCACAGCAGGTGGTGGGTCTGTTGCTCCCACAGGCTGATGGGACAGCCGACGTGGGTACAGATCTTCGAGTAGCACAGGATTCCGCCGAGCTGCCAGTCACGACGGGAGTCCGGGATCTTGATGGTGTTCGGATCCATCCGGACGATGATGATCGAGGCCTTGGCCTTCGCCGTCTGGAACTCGGTGCCGTGCAGGTCCTTCAGATTCTCCGGCTGGCCGTTGATCAGCTGTCCGATCTCGATGTCGGTGGCCTTGATGGGCTGGTAGGTGACATCGGTGACCAAGCGGACGCCCTCCGCCCAGATGGTCGACTCGATGGTGGCCTCACGCAGTCTCTTGGTCGGCTTCGGGCCGAGGTCCGCGAAGGAGACGATCAGCGGCAGGCCGAGGGCGGCCAACGCACCGACCAGGCTGCGTCCCAGCACCTTGCGCCGGGTGATCCGCGACTCGTCGATACCCTTGTCGAGCTCCGCCAGCACGTAGGCGACGTCGTCTTCGTTGGAGCTGGCGCCGTGGCGGTAGTCGACCATCTCGTGGTCGTCCATCAGCTGCCGGCCCCACTGGACGGCACCCACACCAATCAGCAGCAGCGCCATCCCGGCGGTCAGCCCGAGCAACAGGTTCTTCGCGTTGGTCCGGAGGAACCCGAGGTCGACGTACATCGCGTTCGGGACCGCGAAGTAGACGACGACGAAGGCGATCGCCAGGACGGGCACGATGCCGAACATGACGGCGACCTGCCGGGTCGCCCGGTCCGCTGCCTTCTCGTCGACGTCGGTCAGTCGGGGCAGATGCTCCTCGTGACCGGGGTCGGTGACCGGGTAGCGAGGATCGTTCTCCGTCTTGACGAGGGTGTTCGACTCGTCGCCGGGGAGGTCGTACGGCCCGTCGTTGTCTTTGCTCACTTCGCTTTGGCTCCCTTGGCGGCAATCCAGATGGCGAAGAACATCAGGCTGCCGAGGCCCAAGATCCAAGCCCAGAGACCTTCACTGACCGGACCCAGACCACCGAGTGCGAGACCGCCCTGGGTCGGACGCTCGTGCAGGTTGTTGAGGTAGGCGATGATGGCCCGCTTGTCCTGCGGACGCATCGCCTCGTCGGAGAAGACCGGCATCTGCTGAGGCCCGGTGATCATGGCCTCGTAGAGGTGCAGGTCACTGACCCCGATCAGGGCGGGGGCGTACTTGCCTCCGGGGAGAGCACCACCCGCACCCTCGAAGTTGTGGCAGGCCGAGCAGTTCGTCCGGAAGAGCTCGCCGCCGCGGGCGATGTCCGCCTCGCTCACGGTGGAGGGGTCGTACTCGGACGGGGCCGGGATAGCCGGGCCGGGGCCGAGGGTGGACACGTACGCTGCGAGCGCAGCGACCTCTTCTTCGCTGTAGCGATTCGGCTTGACCGGGGCCTGAGCCTCCGGCTTCGCCATCGGCATCCGTCCCGTAGCAACCTGGAACTCTACCGAGGCAGCACCGACGCCGGCCAGGGGCGGACCCTGGATGGTGTCGGTGATCTGGCCTTCACCGTTCATCCCGTGACAGGAGGCGCAACCGACCCTGAACAGGGCCCGGCCTTCGGCAACCTGCTGGCTGTTGCCGGTGTCGGCGGAGACCTGGGAGGCAGGAGCGAAGATCGAGAACAGCCCGCCCATGGCGAACAGGCCGAGCACCAGCAGCAAAGCCCGGGCTGCAGGGTGTCGCCGTCTCGAAGACAGGAATCGCACGTAGGGTCCCTCTCGGTTTTGGTGCTCGGTCTATGGGGTAGGCCACTGAGATATTCAGTTGTCGGCCCCGGATCGGATGCGCCGAGCCGGAACCGCGGAAAGCTATTTCAACAGGTAGATGACGCCGAACAGGGCGATCCAGACCACGTCCACGAAGTGCCAGTAGTAGGAGACGACGACCGCACTGACGGCCTGCTCGTGGGTGAAGGTGCGGGCCAGGAAGGTCCGGCCGAGCAACAGCATGAAGGCGATTAGACCACCGGCCACGTGCAGGCCGTGGAAACCGGTGGCGAGGAAGAACACCGAACCGTAGACGTTGGTGGAGATGGTCAAACCCTCGCTGAACAGGGCTGCGTACTCGTACACCTGACCGCCGACGAAGAACGCGCCCATGATGTAGGTCAGCACATACCACTCCCGCAGGCCCCATTGCTTGATCGGGTGCAAGGTCAGGATCTTGCCGACCCGCCCGACCTGCCCCCGCTCGGCGGCGAAGACCCCCATCTGACAGGTGAACGAGCTGGCCACCAGCACCGAGGTGTTGATGACGGCGAAGGGGACGTTCAACATCTCCGTCATCGAATGCCACAGGGTCGCCTCACCCGGAATGACCTGAGAGTTCGTGACGTTGCGGATCGTGAAGTACGCCGCGAACAGGGCGGCGAAGAACATCAGCTCCGAGGCCAACCAGACGATGGTGCCGACCGCGACCATGTCAGGTCGGCCGTCGGGGCCTCGCAGCCGGGACTGCGGAAGCGGGTGCAGTGCCGTGGCCGGCTTGGTCATCGAGCCGGAGACACCGTGCGTGTGTAGAGCCACGAGGTCATTATGGCCGGATGGGAAGCCTGGGTCACCCCGGGGCGCCACTTTGTCCCAGGAGTTTCTGCCCAGCTGGGACCTCGTCGAGGCACGCTACGATGCTCGGGCCTGCGAGACGGTCGGCAAGCCTCACCCCGAGGCTCGGCCCGTCCCGAGACCCACCGACCAGATGATCACGGGAGACGACCGATGAGCAGCGCCGAGGCACCCCGGTCCGAAAGCTTGACCATCCTGCTCTACGCCTCGGATCGCAACACCCGGGAGAACGTACGCCTCGTGCTCGGCCGGAGGGTTGCCACCGACCTACCTGAGGTCCGGGTGCTGGAGGTCGCCACCCAGCCGGCCGTGCTGACGGCGATGGACGACGGCGGGATCGACCTGGCCATCCTGGACGGCGAGGCTGTTCCCGGTGGGATGGGCCTCTGTCGGCAGCTGAAGGACGAGATCGTCCGCTGCCCGCCGATCCTGGTCCTGACCGGTCGCGCTGACGACGCGTGGCTCGCGACGTGGTCCCGGGCTGACGGTGTCGCCCCGCATCCGGTCGACCCGATCGGGTTACCTGCCGTGGTGGCTGAGCTCCTCCGTCCGGCTGCCGTCCAGTCGGCCTGAGCGGTTGTCCAGGGTGTCGATGAGCTGGCCGGACCTGCTGGGAGGTCTGGTTCGAGGCGAGGATCAGTCGCCCGAGGCGACGGCCTGGGCGATGGGGCAGATCCTCAGCGGCGCCGCGACGCCCGCCCAGCTCGCCGCCTTCGTGGTCGCCCTGCGGGCCAAGGGCGAGACCGTGGCCGAGATCTCGGGGTTGGCCGATGTGATGCTCCAGTTCGCCACGCCGATCGAGATCGCCGGGGCCGCGGTGGACGTGGTCGGTTCGGGTGGGGACCGCTCGAACACCGTCAACATCTCGACCATGGCCGCCATCGTGGCTGCTGGCGCGGGGGCCAAGGTCGTCAAGCACGGTAACCGTGCCGCCTCCTCCGCCTGCGGCGCGGCGGATGTGCTGGAGGCGCTCGGCGTCGTGCTCGATCTGGACCCGCAGGCCCAGCGCGGGGTGGTGGACCAGGTCGGTATCGGGTTCTTGTTCGCTCCGTATTACCACCCGGCCCTGCGGCACGCCGCCGGACCGCGGCGTGAGCTCGGTATCCCGACGACCTTCAACTTCCTGGGGCCGCTGGCCAACCCGGCGCAGCCCATCGCCCAAGCGGTCGGGGTCGCGGACCCGCGAATGGCCGGGCTGATGGCTGGGGTGTTCGCGGCCCGGGGCAACCAGGGCCTGGTCATGCACGGCGGCGACGGTCTCGACGAGCTGACCACAACCACCAGCTCGACGATCTGGGTCTATGGCGACGGATTGGTGACCCGGTCCGAGTTCGACCCCGCTGACCTGGGGATCCGGCGCGCTGACCTTGCCGAGCTGGTGGGCGGGGATGCCACGCACAATGCCGGGGCCGTCCGAGCGGTGCTCGACGGCCAGCTGGGGCCGGTGCGCGATGTGGTGGCGCTGAACGCTGCCGCGGCTCTGGTGGCGCAGGCGAAGCCTGTCCCGGCGAACCTGGTCGAGCAGTTCCGGGCCCAGCTCGGACGAGCTGAGGAGGCCATCGACTCCGGTGCCGCGCGGACGAAGCTGGCGGACTGGGTGGCGGCGACTCAGGCTGCCCGCGACTGAGGGCTGGTCTACGCGGTCCTCACCCGATGGCCAGCGAGCTGAGCGCGGCACCAGCCTGGGCGGCGACGGCGGGGTCTGTGTCGTCAGGAACGGAGCTGACCGCGATGATCACCGAGCCGTCGGGGAGCTCGACGAGCTGGGCGGTCACGATGTCGTAGCGACTCGGCAGGTGCTCGACGGCGTAGCCCACCCGGCCGGTCATCAATATTCCGGTGCAGCTGCTGACGGTGCGGTCGGACCAGCGGATGTCGCCCGGCACCGTGGGATGACCATCGAAGAAGGTGGCGGCGATCCGGTGGAAGGCATCCTCGCCGCGCTCCTCCAGTCCTGTTCCACCGACCGACGCCGACAACCGGGCCAACACGACGGTGGCCGACCAGGTCCGGCTCCCCCCATCCCCTTGGGCCCCATCCCCTTGAGCCCCATCCCCTTGAGCTCCATCCTCCCCTTGAGCCCCATCCCTCCCGTGAGCCTCATCCCTCCCGTGAGCCTCATCCCTCCCTTGAGCGTTGTAGCGTTCGTGCACCGCGGCATTGGCCATGAAGAGCACGTCGAACAGCCCGGGCAAGCGTCGAGGATCCTCGGTCAGCTCGTACGGTTCCGCGGGCAGCGTCATGGAGGCTTTGCCGATGGTGACGACCCGGGTGTTCAGGTCCAGGCCGCCGGGCGGGTCGGCTGCGGTAGATCCACCAACGGGTGCGGCCGGGGCGGCGGAATCTGACGTTGCCCGCGGATCTTTCCAGAGCAGGAACCCGACACTGACCGAGGCCCCGACGAACAAGGTGAGCGCCAGGGTGAGCGCGACAGCCGTACGAATCGGGGTCGGCAGGGCTCGTGGTGCGGGCGGCGCGGGGGAGCGCTGAGTGTCGGCGGTGTCGTCGGTCCAGTCCGCTCCGTCCCACCAGCGGTAACCGGCTGGGATCTGGTCGGTCGTGCCGGCTGGGTCGGGATACCAGCCCGGCCTGGGAGCTGCGGTCACCTGAGGAGCCTAACTCCGGGTGACAACCGTCCGTCGCCCGAACCGGACCATACCACCGGACCATACTGTGCATCGTGATCTCGTGCGACCTCGCCACCCAGCTGGCCCCTTTCCTCGACTGGACTCCGGGCAACGGCGACCAGTTCTACATCCCCGGGCCGGAGATCTCCGAGTCGGTGTTCACCGTCAGCGACATGGTCGTGGAGCTGATCGTGAAGAACGGGGAGTCCCGATTCCACTTCAACGGCACGGTGGAGTGGGCGCTCGACTCCGTCGAGTCCGACGGGGTCGTATGGTTACCGCGGGAGGAGCAACTCCGGGACCGACTAGGCTCCTTCTTCTTGTCCCTGGACTCCACAACAGCCGGGTTCGTGGTCACCGTCAGTGGTCCGGGTCGCTCGCACCACACCGACGCTGAGCGCGACCCCTCAGACGCGTACGCCCGGGCGCTGCTCTACGTGCTTCGTGGGCAGGCCTGACCCTAGTTCCCGAGCTCGAGCAGCACGGCGGCCAGATACACCCCCGCGAACATCGCCGGCGCGTAGGCAAACCCGTCGCGACGGCGGCGTACGAGTCGAACCAGACCCTGGGCGCCCCCCACGAAGCTGCCCATGGCCAACCCCCAGAGCAGCAAGGTCCACGACCCCGAGGCTGTGGCCGCGCCCAGCAGTGGGGCGAACCGGACGTCACCGAAACCGAACCCCCCGCGCGAAAGCCACCAGACGATGAAGTAGAGCCCGCCAGCGGCAACGGCGCCGGTCAGCCCGCGTACGGCCGTGGGCCAGCCGGCGAGCAGGCCCACGGCGATCAGTGCGGTCGCCATCAGGAGCCATGCCAGCCGGGTGAGGGGCAGTGGCAGCCAGGTGGTCCGAGCGTCGATGGCGACCAGTAGCACCCCGATGCTCGACAGCACCCACCAGACCGGCAGGACCGTTGCGGGCAGGGTGGCCCAGGCCAGGATCGCCGTCAGTGCGGCCAGCAGGGCGGTCCCGGTCAGGAACCTGGCGCTGCCTAGGTCGCGGTAGCGGATCTTGCCCGGTTCGGCGTCGGGCTCGGGTAGCCGGTGCAGCGCCAAGTGGGCGAGGACGGCTGTGACCAGGGCCAGGGCCACGGCGAGCCCGATCACCAGCCCAGGAATCACGCGGTGATCCTACGGAGTCCTAAGCCGCGGCCGGCAGGACCACGGACCGACGGCGCGGAGTCAATTGTGCGTCCTGGGCTCGCGCGGTGGCCATCAGTCGTACGGTGAGCAGCTCTGAGCAGTGTGTCGAGCGGCTCAGCCCGGTCACCTCCAGGACCGGGAGCCCAGCCAGGGCGGCGATCTCAGCGTCACTGTGTCCCGAGCGGCGCAACCGAGCCCGCTGGGCCCGGGCTTTGTCGGCCGGCATCAGCCGCCAGCGCAGACCGCGAACATCAGAGGCGGTGACCGAGATCAGCCGGCGCGCCATCTCCGGACTGATCCGACGCAGCGGCCGCCCCCCGCGTCCGGTCAGCAGGTGCTCGGCAGCCGTGCTGGAGATGCCCGCAAAGGCGGCGATGTCGGCGATGGACAACGAGCCCACCGCCATCAGAAAACGCAGATGAGCACGGAACGGGGTGGCGTCCACCCAGGTGTCGAGCGTGGTCATGACCAGGTCCTTTCGTCGAGTTACCTTCACTCCTGAAGGCCTCGACGAGAGGGTCGATGTTAACGGGGCGCATCACTTTTCTTCCGGGAGAACGACGACATGCCCCCCACCGCGGTGAGAGGCATGTCGTCGGGTGCCGGTTATCCGGCTGCTCCGGGGTCAGGGTTGCGCGCGGACAAACCCGGCAGCCTGAGCCGCCTCCTCGCTGTCGAACCAGACCTCGGCAATCGTACGGACGTAACCGGCCGAGTCGGGCAGATGATATTTCATCGAGCGCTCGTTGCCCTTGATCACGAAGCCTTCCGGCGGCTCGCTACCCGTGTAGACGCCAGCGGACCAGATTCGGCCTTCGTCCTCGGCGGGTGTCCCGCCCGCGCCGCTCACCACCGTGGATTCGGCCGCGTCGGACAACTCGGAAACAACTGGATCGTCCTCAGCCTCCGCCTCGCCGCCCTCGGCGGGCTGATCCGGCTCGGCTTCGCCATTGGCCTCGATGTACTCCGAATGGGCCGACGGCCCGGACTGCGGGTCGTCACCGGCCTCCGACGGGTCGGTCGGGGTCTCGGCCGGGGGTTCCTCAGCCGCGAAGATCGAGGCGTTCGAGACGGACCCGCTGTCGCGGGGGGCCGGGGTCGGCGGAGCGTAGGGCGTGGTCGGCCGGGCAGCCTGCCAGTCGGAGTCCTTGCTGCCGAGGAGCCTCCGGGCCAACACGTACGCGACTGCGGCCACGGCGGCACCGATCCCCAGGCGCTTCGGCCAGCTCCCCTTCTTCTCCTTCTTGGGCGGCGGCAGCGTGAGCTCGCCGCGAGCAGCGGCCAGGGTGGCCTGGCCCCGGCTGACGACCTCGGTGACGATCGGGGCGCTGGCCGCGGCGCTGAGCGCACCGGTCAACTTAGGGAGCAGGTCGGCGGAGACCTTCTCCCGCGCTAACTCGATGGCTGGCCCCACTTTGGCGAGGACGTCCTCGACGACCGGGCCGTAGTGCTCCACGGCGTCCTGGGCGGCCTGGCCACCGCGCAGCTTCGCAGAGCCAGCCAACGGCGTCAGCTTGTCGACGGCCTGCTGGGCCAGCGGCATCATCGCGCCGATCGCGCTCGCAGCGAACGGGGAGACCACGGCGGCCGCCTGCTGGGCGTAGGGCGAAACCCGGTCCCGGGCCAGACCCGCTAGCGGACCCACCCGGTCGGCGGCTGACTGCGCGAGCGGCCCTACTCGGTCTGCGGCCGTCTGGACGAAGTCCCCGGCGGTCGGCATGACCAACTTTCGGGGGGCTTCGACGCGATCGGAAGTTTTCTTCACGGTTCCTCCGTTATGACGTCTTCTCCACCACAGCTGCGTCGTGGAGACCATGCGCTCCAGATCGGAACAACTACACCGTATCGCCAGGCTCCTAGCCAGGAGAGGTTGGTGCGGTCTGACAGGATGGCAACCGCAACCCATCAGAGCATTTCTATAGGAAGGTGCCAGTTCCGTGGCGCAGAAGACGGCAACTCTCCACACCAACTACGGCGACGTCGTGCTGAACCTCTTCGGCGACCATGCGCCCAAGACGGTCGACAACTTTGTCGGGCTGGCCACCGGCGCCAAGGAATATGCCGATCCGAAGACCGGCGCCAAGACCACCGGCAATTTCTACGACGGCGTGGTCTTCCACCGGGTGATCGAGGGTTTCATGATCCAGGGCGGTGACCCTCTGGGCACCGGTACCGGCGGCCCGGGCTACCAGTTCGACGACGAGTTCCATCCTGAACTCGTCTTCTCCAAGCCCTACCTGCTGGCCATGGCCAACGCCGGTCCGGGCACGAACGGCTCCCAGTTCTTCATCACCCTGGGACCCACGCCGCACCTGAACCGCAAGCACACCATCTTCGGTGAGGTGGCCGATCAGGCCAGTCGCGACGTGGTCGACACCATCGGCTCGGTCAAGGTCGGTCGGAGCGATCGCCCGGTCACCCCAGCGGTGATCGAGTCCGTCGACATCACCGAGTGAGTCAGACCCCCGGCACCGGACCGGACTTCTCCGCGCCTGACTTCCAGGGCTGCTACCGCCACCCGGAGCGCACCACCGGCATCTCCTGCCAGCGTTGCCACCGACCAATCTGTGGCGAGTGCATGAACTCGGCGTCGGTGGGGTTCCAGTGCCCGAAGTGCGTCTCAGCTGGCCGTGCGACCATCCGTACGCCTCGCACGTCGTTCGGTGCATCCATCAAGACCGGCGGTGGTAGCGCCACCAAGGTCCTGATGGGCTTGTTGGTCGCAGTCTGGGTGTTGGATCTCGTCACGTTCGGCCGGTTCGGTAGCAGTCTGCTGATGGCCAACGACGCCATCTACGTCGGTCAGTTCTGGCGGCTGGCGACCGGGGCCCTCACGTCGGGCGGCCTCTTCGGGGTCCTGATGAACCTGCTCGTGCTGTGGATCGCCGGGCGGGCTCTGGAGAGTGAGCTCGGCAGCTGGCGCTTCGTCGTTCTCTACGTCACCGCCGGTCTCGGGGGCTCGACGCTGTTCTTCTGCTTCGGCCCGGACGGCGGCCAGATCCTCGGGGCCTACTCGGCCATCATCGGCCTGCTCGCGGCCAACGCCGTCGGTAAACGAAAGAACCGGGAGGACATCCGAGGCGACATCGGCCTGCTGGTGCTGCTTGTGCTCTACAACGTGCTGGTGAACTTCCAGGGCCTGGGCTGGTTGAGCATGCTCGGCGGGATCGCCGTAGGCGCCTTGGTCGGGGCCATCCTGGCCTACGCCCCACGGCACAACCGGGGCACCATCCAGGTCGTGGGTCTGCTCGGAGTGGTCCTGGTCTGCCTGCTCGGTGTGGTCGTGAAGTTGACCCTGGGCTAGGAGCGTGGGGACACTGCGCTTCTAGCCGCCGAGAAGCTCGTCAGATCTGGGAGACCGAGGGGACCGGGTTCGGCTCTAGCGGGGGTGTCGGACCAGGAAGAGGCCGAGCGCCACGGCGGCGACCGTCGAGACGAGCAGGGCCAGGGCCAGGGCCAGGGCCAGGGCCAGGGCCATCAGCGTGCGGGTCGAGACCCTAGTCGCCAAGGGAGAACGCCGCCTCGAGGTCACGGCCTGAGTAGGCCCGGAAGGCGATGTGGGTCTCCGTGCTCAAGATCCCGGAGACTTTGTTGAGCTGGTCGGCCACGACCTCGGCGATCTCGTCGTGGCTGCCCACCCGGACGATGGCGATCAGGTCGATCGCCCCGGTCACCGAGTAGACCTCGCTCACCCCGGCCAGGGTGGCCACCTCCTCCGCCACCTGGGAGATGCGCGCAACCTCAGCGTTGATGAACACGATGGCTGTGACCATGAGTCCACTGTAGTCAGGCGGCGGGTTGCCGCCGGATCGGACCAGGAGACTCGGAGCCGGTCAATCGGCGGCCCGCGCGGCGGAGAGGGGAGCCCGTCCGAGGCCGTGGTTCACCAGCGCGTCATGGTCCAGCACGGCGTGCAGCGGCCACATCCAGTCGCCGGTGATCTCGATCAGCCGCACCCCCGGCTGTTCCAGCCAGTCCGCGATCCGTTCGGTCTCCTCGATCCCGGCAGCGGGCAGCGGCCCTACCGGTCGCAACACCGTCTCGGCGGTGCCCAGGACGGCACGGGCCACCGACTGCGGGGCGTCTCGCGGCGTCGAGACACCGGCGGCGGCGAGCCGGCCGAAGCGGATGACGTGGATCTCCCAGTCTTCGCCGACCCGCCGGGCGGCCACGATCTCCGGGCAGGCTGCGATGCTTCGGACCCGGTGGAACCGCAGGCCCGTATGGGCGAGCGTCTCCAGCCGGCGCCGGATGGTCTCGGCCTCCTCGAAACGCTGCTCGGCGACCAACCGGGTGAGTCGGACCTGCATGGCGCTGACGGCCGGTCGGGCGTCGACGGACAGGGCGAGTCGTACGCGTTCGACGACCTCGCCGTACTGCTCTCGCGAGATGGTCCCGTCGCATGGAGAACTGCAGCGACCCATGCCGGCCAGGGCACAGGCGGCGGTCCTGACGCGCAGACTCAACCGGGGTGTGCACTGCCGGATCGGGAAGCCGTCGTAGAGGGCCAGCACCACGTCCTCAGCGGCCCTTGCGTCGGTGGAACGGACCGAAGTAGGTGGCCCCGTCGTCCTGCACAGTGCGAACCACCGACAACCGGGGGAAGGCTTCCTCGGTGATCTTGATCCACTGGATGCGCTGGGGAAACTTGGACCGACGGTTGTAACGCGGGGAATGGGCGCCGATCAGCCGCAGTTCGGCCACGTCGGCCTGCAACTGGGTCAGGCAGGGGATCGCTTCGACCCCGGTAGACAGCCGGACCATTTCATCCATCCGTGGTCGCCTCTCCGCGGCGGTGAAGTAGGTCCGGACCCGGGTCCTGATGTTCTTGGATTTACCGACGTAGAGGATGTGACGTTGACGTTCGTGCTCGGCGACGAACAGGTAGACCCCGGGTCCGTCCGGCAGGTCGCTCGCCCAGGTCCGTCTGGCTCTGCGCTGGGGTGACACCCGGCGGCTGAACTCCTGCAGGTCCTCGATGGTGTGCACGCCGAGGGTGCCGAC
>JAABUN010004696.1_pt1 | contig 18082 bp, 21 predicted proteins | sample 5559311 | NCBI WGS metagenome assembly JAABUN01 (sample SAMN10711877, study PRJNA513370) | rock metagenome | isolation source: Antarctica rocks | place: Antarctica: Victoria Land, Siegfried Peak sud | reverse complement strand
CTGAGTCACCGAACATGCCGCCTCCTCCATTTGGGGACTGTCTCGATCGCCAACGGCAGCTATCCTTAGATCACCTCCCGAAAGCGGTTTGGCGGGAAACGACCATTCCACGGCTTTCGCCAGTGTCACAATCGGTCGGTCCTGACACCAGCACCCAACCGGCGCCTTCCAGGGCTTAGCGGGTGTAAGAAGCCCGCTCCACAATGGCTGCTTCCAGGCTCGGCAAATGGCCTCGGCTACGGCCGACTAGGGGTCGGAAGCCGACGTTCAAACTGAGACACTACCAAGAGTTTAGGTGTGCCAGGCCGCATCCAGCAGCCATCGCCATCATTGGAGTAAGCTGCCATGAGCGACCCCGACAACGCCGAGGCAGCCACCCTGCGCCAGCAGATCGGCACCTTGCCGGCGTACGTTCTAGCAGCTTGGCGCATCCGCTATGTCCCTGTTGACGGATTGGACCTTGAGGCTCGCGCGATCCTCAATCAGGAGGCTACTGCCGTTCGCGGGGCAGGAAACGTACCCGATGCACTGACGGTCTGGATGCGTCTTTGCGATTTGGTGGTGCGGGTGGGGGCGCCCTCCCCGGAGCTTCTAGCCGCTACAGCTCTTGCGGGTTTGGCCGCGGGCTTGCGTCCTCAAGGTTTCAGTATGCCCGATAAGGCCAAGCAGACCGTCGTTGAGACGGACTAAGGCGTTACCGCCTTCTACCCAGCGGCGCAGAGACGCTATCTGCGGCCGGAGGTTTCGCCCGTCCTACGGTGCTTGTTCGTCGAGGTGCTTGGCAGCGGTTTCGGCTTGTGTCTTGGCAAAGTTCGGAGTGCTTGAAGTGCCCCCGGATGTGAGAGAGCGGTTGTCCGAATGCGTGACGAGCCAGACCCAGGGGTAATCAGGTCCCTTGCTGCTGACACTTAGGTGCCATTCGCCGCCCTGTCTGGCAGGCGCTGCGGCGGTGTACGGCCAGCCGTGGCCCCAGCGGATTTTCATGACGATTTCACTATGAGATTGTCTCTCTATGACACTGACTACTTACGTGGCGGCAACAGGTGCGGGATGTGCGGCTGTACTGGTGCAGACTTGCACCGTGCAAGTCTGCCATCCTACTTGAGTGCCCTCTTAACGTCAGTCGTTGATCCTGTAGGTGCCATGGGCAATGCCCCGCGCGACATCGCCGCGGATGTGATCGGACCACCAGTAGATGCCGGATGCCCTGATCTTGAAGTGCCCGCGGACTGCATGAAGGCGCGTGCTTTCCCTTTGACCGTCCCCCCCGGCCCTATCTTGGAGGGCGCGGGACAGCTTGATGCGAATGGTCGTATGATCCAGCAGCGGCGCCTTGCCGCCCTTCATCCTTTGCTTGTTCAGCTTGGCAGGTGCGGCCACATCCGCGTGCTGGGTTATGTTCTTGGTGTTGAGCAGCATGATGACGCTACGCATGACGCCTGGCTCCCCCCGAATGTCACCCATCCATTGTTTCCATAGCGGCGTGCCAGGGCCGGGAATGCCACCTGTCTGCTGTACGGTTTCCTTGCCCCATTCATTGAAGGCAGGAGAGATGTGGAACCCAAACCGATAGCGGTCTCCCAGCAGGTCAGCTTCTGAACTGCCCTTGAGCTGCGGCATGGTGCTATTCTGTTCGATGATGCGCCGCTGCAAGTCCTCTTCGCTCATGCCCGCCTTCCGGTGGTAGTCGCGCGACGCATCCGGGACCTCATCGGCATCTTTCCTCCAATCGAAGAAGCAGGCCACAGGGCAGGTGTTCAGCCCTTGGTGACGATGGGACCAGACGAAGGTCATGCTTCCCTTCTGACGGCTTGCGTCGGTGTGGATCAGGGCGCCTAGCCGCTGGGGGACAGGTGCCAGTTCGGTGGCAGTTTCCTCTCGGAAAGGCGCGTAAGTCGGATCGGCGCCAGGCCACTCTATCCAGACAAACTCGAACGGTAGCCGGCAGAGAGGCAGCGCACGGAGCTGCGCCTTGATCGAGCTACCGCTTACCATGTTGGCCGTGACGACGACGCCGGGCGTAAGATCGAAGCGTTTGGCCTCCCGGATCACGTCGCCCAGAGCGGTGAATGCTCCCCGGTAAACCCGGTCAACGGTGGACCCAGCAGCAGCGATTACGTCATCGGCCAGCATCAGAAACCCCTTCTAACGTATGCGCGCGCGCGGACCTGGGGGCTGCGCTACTGTGCGCTCCCGTGCAGGTCCAGGTTGGATCACCAGGTCCGCCGGCTTCTCGGCAAGTTGGGACGGCACAATGCCTTGATGCAGGTCCCGGGCGTGGCGCAGCTCAGTGGTGATGGCTTGGCGCCGGTTCAGGGGGACCGGCATTCCAGCGACGAACGAACGTATGTCCTTGGCTAGACGCTGATCTTCCTTGTCGCCATCGTCCAAGACGCCCGCATGGGCCAGGTAGGCATCCCGAATGTTCTGCTGCCGATGTTGAACGGTTCGCTCCCAGCGAGGGTCCTTATGCACTTTATCGGGCATGGCTTCCCGGATGGCTTCCACCTTGCGGCGCTTCACCACGTTGGCATCGGCCCCGCGAGCGGCGATCCTATGAAGGGCTGGACCATCGTTGCGGCGCACCATCCCGCGTGCCTGACGGGGCGTGGCCTCAGCCTTGACCCCGTGCCGCCGCAGCTCACGGGCAAACGTCTCACGCCATCGTTGCAGGTCGGCAAGTCCGGTGACGAGGCGCCGGCCATCATACCCGACTGCCCTGACGGTGACATGAACGTGCGGATGGTCCTTGTCTTCATGGCGCACAAGTAGCCAGTCGTTGTTCGGCAGGGTTTCCCGTGCCCAAGTCCGGGCAGCTTCATGCACCCTGTCCGCCGGAGTGCCGGCCGGCATTGAAAGGATGATGCCCACGGATTGAGCCGCTGACGGATTAGGCTTGCTACGTTCCGTCAGGGTGTTCGCAGCGAGCCAGTCATCATGGAGGGCGCGCAGATCGGCGCGAGTTTCGACGCTGTTGCCATCTTGAGTCTCAGCCGAGAGACGGCCGTTGCGAGTAATGTAGTCGAGGTGCTGCTTTAGGTGGACCGTCCCGCGCGAGCGTCCGGTGATCTTCACCATAACCTCGGGCGTGCGGCCCACAATGCGTTGCAGCCGCGCTTTGGCACCGGGGGACAGAGAAGGGGGGCGGGTTGCCCCACCCCCCTTTCCTAGCCGGACATCCTTGCCCTTGGCGGTTTTTGGCAACCGCCACACTTCTTCGTCGTCAACAGCCATCCAATAACGCCTTTCTACCGGCTACGTGTGCGGCGCGGTTCCTGCGGTGCGTCGCGGCCTTGCACCACCCCTGGGGCCGGCGCTGCCGGCTTTTGTTCTGGTGCAGGCTCCGGGGCGGTTGCGATGCGCTTCAACTCAGCAGACAGCACGACAGGCCCCTCAGCCCGTTCCTTCTTGACCAGCTCGGTCGCAAAGTAAGCCTTCATCTCAGCCTTACCATCATTGTTCAGCTTGTTCATCTGACGGTCGATTTTTTCGGCCACCGCGCTCAACATCAGCCGGCCATCGGGCGACAGCTCAGCCGTTGCCTCTTTCAGAACCTGCCGGTGGTCCGCCCGGGACGGGGTAGCGTCCTGTTTGGCAGGAGCTGCCGCAATCTGTTGCTTGTTGTCATCACCCTTTGCCGGCGCTGCCTGTACTGGTGCCGGGATCGTGGGGGCGGCAACCGGGGAAGGACTGGCGGGCTTCAAGGAGCCAGATACAGCCGCGCTCTGCTGGGTTGGGGAGGCCGTTGCAGGGGAGGGCGCCGCCTGCCTGACTTCGTTCGTGCCAGCGTCGGGGCGGGCCTGACTTTGTCCTTGCCCGCGCTCGGCACGGCGACGGTCCGCTTCCTGCCGGTCCAAGTCGCCTGCCTTATAGCCCTGTGCAGTGATGCCGCGGGCGGCAGCCTCGATCCAGGTTTCACGCTTGAACTCGGCCGACCCATTTACCTTGACCTCAGACCAGCCCCGCGCTTCTGCCATAGTCAGCATGGCGCGGATCGTATTCAGGTCCTCCCGCTTGGAGTTGATGCTGGTGTCAGTGGCACGGATGGCGAGCGCCTTTCGCTGGTAGTCATCGAAGTATCGGCGTTCTGACCCGTGATTTTCGACGTAGTAGGCCCGCGCGATGGCGTCCGGCTCCGTCGTATAGGCAGCCACCTTGGCGTCCCCGGTGGGGCGTTTGGGAGGCTGCTGCGATGTGTCTATGGCCGGGGCGGGACTTGCACTGTGCAAGTCTCCCGGACGCTGCTGCTGCACCGCCTCAATGGTGTTGGTCGGACGGGTCGCCTCTTTCAGCTTGTCAAACATCGCCATTTGCAGGTCCCCAGGTGGTTTTATTGTTGAACTTGATCTGCCCGACGAGGCCGGGCGGGAGCTTTGGCTTCACGTCCACAATGACGTAAAGGGTGTTGTCAGGCGGGCTGACCGGGACGCATTGCCCCATGCTCTTGCCGGGAGATACCGCGGGTGTGTGTTCATCAGCCATGATTGGCTTCCATGTCGGCTTGAGTGGGAAGTGCCCGGATCACGCGAGTGATCCAGGCCCGGCATTCGTCCAGGTCCGCGTCGGCCAAGTGGGAAGCGGCAGCCGAACCCGGATGCGAAAGCGGGGCAACCGGAAGCGCCTCAATCAGTGCAGAAAGACCAAGGCTCTCAGACGCGATGGCTGTCCGGCGTGCTTCGAGGAAGCGTTGTGGGATAAGAACGTCCACTCCGTCCCAATTGGAATTCGTCGTCATGCTGCTGTCCTTCTTCCACGGGTTTGGGCTTCCGGGGTGGGCAGGCGATCAAGGATCGCGGCGAACTTCGCCTTACCGTCCTTCATCGCATACTTCCCCAAGTCCACATCAACTCCCATCACTCCGGCAATCAGGCCATCAGCCTGGAAGGAGCGCATCGCGGGGGCCTCAGCAACGGGGGTAGAAGCCGTTGCTTCCGCGCTGGCGTCAGTGGCTTCCGCTGCCAGCTTGGCCTTCGGCTTGGCCTTGGTTGGCTTGACCTTTCCGCCTTCGGTAGAAACTGGCGTGGATGCCACCGCGGGAGCCACTTTCGCTGCGGGGGCTGCCGCCGCCTTGGAAGCCGATGCGGGCGCTGCTGCGGCGGGGGTTTGGTTGCCTGCGTCCATGCGCTGCACAACCTCAATGGCCGGTATCTCCGGCGCCTTGCGGAGCAGGCGGGTGAAGGTGCGATCCTTGAAATAGCGGATGCGCTTCGCCTTGATCGGGAGCATCCCAGGCCGGATGATGATGCATTCGTGCCTTTTCAGGCGGATGATTTCTTGAGGCAACAAGAGCGGGCGGGCTTGGTCACTCACTGTCTCATTGAGCTTTGTGCCCTTGAACATACGCCAGAAGCGCGGCCCTGATTGGCTCAGCCCTTCCACGGTATCGGTGCCAAGGCGTTCGCTCAGCTCCTTGGCAATATCGTTGTTCTTGGTGCCAAACACGACTTCGACACCGCAGTTGTCGAGGATTTCTGTAGCCTTGTCGGGTCCATACAGATCGGGGTTCCTGATTTGCGACTTGCTCTGCATGATGAGCAACATGCGGATGCCATACTCGGCGACGAACGCGAAGGCATCGGCAAGAATAGGCATCGGACCAAGGGAGGCGAACTCATCCAAGTTGAGCAGCACCTGATACTTGGCCCGGGGATCAAACTGCGGCAGCGTCCTTACATTCAGGTCAATGAGTTGCTGAAAGAACAGTGCGAGCAAGGGCCGGAGCCGTTTGATGTTGTCCGGCGTCACGCCGACATAGATTGCATGGAGGCTATTCCGCAGCTCCCTTAGATCGAAGTCGCTTTCCGATGTGGCTGCATCAATACGAGGATTGAACCATAGCGAGAGCTTCGCCGTCATGGTTTTGCGAATGTCGCCTACAGTGTCCGCCGACCCTTTGAGGTAATCTTCCAGGGCGCCGACCGTAGCAGCGGTGTAGGGGTTGCCAGCAGTGCGCCGGGCCTCGATTAGCCCCATGATGTAGGTTGGGCCGTCTGCCCTTGTGAGCAGACGAAGGACCTGGCCGATGTTCAACGGCAGCTCAGGTGTCTCCGCCAGAAGCGCCGTTGCACCCGTGAAGGCCGACCGCGCAGACTCTGTAAAGAAGGCGCTGCTGCCGTCAGAGCCACCCGGCTCAGGGAAGATCATCTGTGCGATGCGCTGAATGTCATCGAAGGCGTCAAGCGTGCCACGCCGCACATACGTCAGCGGATTGTAGCGGGCCGTGCGGCCATCTGGTGCAAGCGGGTCAAACAAGAACACACGTTGCCCCATCTGCTTGCGGATGCCCGCAGTGGCGGCAAAGTTCTGCTTCTTCATGTCAAGGCAGACCAGGCTACCATCATAGAGCAGGCAGTTTGGGATCACGAGGCCAACGCCCTTGCCCGACCGCGTAGGGGCATAGCAGGCAACGTGTTCGGGACCTTCAAAGCGGAGGTAATCGCGGCTTCCGGTGTAGCCCACGAACAGTCCGCCGAACTTGGCACGAAACTCCGTGGCCAGGTCCCGGTTCTGCGCCCATCCAGTCTTGCCGTGCAGAGCGTTCGTAGGACCGCGCGCACCCTTTCGCAGCAGGCCGGCTACCACGACCAGGAGCGGAAAGCCGGTTGCGATACCGGCAGCAATCTTGAGCCACACGCCAACAACCGGCTTGTCCCACCCATAGAACCACCAGTACAGCCACCAATCAGCGAGGGGGAAGCCCTCGTGCTTGGGCAGCAGGCCGGTGCCGGCAAGGAACACGACAGAGGCGAACACGGACCATAGCACCGCGACCAGGAGAACGGCGAATACGCCGGCCAGGGCCTTCGCCGCACGGGGCCACTCCGAGAAGTCGCTCATTTGCTTTCCCTTTCAACCCGCTTAAATTCTTCAATAAACTGTGCGAAGCCAATTGTGGTCAGAGTGGGAAGCAACGTGGCGACTGCCGCTGCCACCTGGAGCCATTGGCCCAAGGTGAGCTGCACAGGCCATCCGGTAGAAAGCGGATGCCGGAAGCCGTAATGCCACCAGTATAGCCACCACTCTGTAACGGGCAGCTCGTGCGGGTTTGATAGAAGGCCAGTACAGCGGAGGAATACGGCTGACGCCAGCATGGACCACACCACAGCGACCAGGGCGACTGCTGCCAAGCCCACCAGGCCCTTAGCCACCAATGGCCAGTTCGAGCGATCTTTCATGGATGCTACTCCGCAGCGAGGGCAGAGGAGGGTATGAAGCGTGATGCAGCAGCCAGCTTCGCCGCAGGGTCAAAATAGACTTGTGTGATGCGGTAAGGGTCCTTGGCACAGTGGATCACCACGTCAATGTGCTGGCGCAGCAGCGTGCGGGTATCAGCATCGGCCAGGTATTTGCCGGCTTCATGCTGCTTGACCATCAGGCGCAGCACGTCGAAGGCCCCTTCCGGGTCCTCAGCATGGCATGTCGTGATGCTGCCCGGGTGCCCCGAGGCGATACCACGGATGAACGAGAACGCAGCGCCGTCGCGAAGCTCTTGCAGCAGCACCCGGTCGGGACGCATTCGCAAGCTGGCCTCGATCAACTCCTCGGAGCGCACCCGGGCCGACCCTTGGTCGCCCTTGGAATAGAACAGGTTGACCACGTTGCGGTGCCGAAGCTTGCCAAACTCCGGCGTGTCCTCAATGGTAAGAAGCCGCTCCTCAAGCGGGATGGCCTGTATGAGCGCCCGCGCCACGGTCGTTTTACCAGAACCGGTGGCGCCACAAGCGATGATGTTCTTGCGCGCGCGCACGGCGAGGGGAAAGAAGCGACGCCAGTCCTTTGCGCGATGCAGGGCCAGCAGCTCGGCATCCAGCGGATGCATATGCTGGTGCGCCACATCAGTTGCGGCAAACAAGCCGTGGTCTGCCAGCATGTCGAGTGAGGGGGCGGAACCAGGCGGCTTGCGGATCGTGAGGCTGACAGTGCCGTCGCTCGTAGCCGGCGGCCGGCAAATCTGTATGCGCTCCCCATCCGGCATGAAGGAGCCGCACAGCGGCCGGTCGGGTCCCACGTCCTGCTTCATCATGGCAGCGGCGAGGGTTGCGATTGCATCGAGGCGGGTGAAGTCCAGCTCCGGCGCCTCATGCCACGTCCACTGCCCACGCCGTTCCACCCCAACCTCCCGGGGGCGGTTGACGACGACTTCGGTCGTATCCGCATCCGCGAGGTAGCCGGCGAACGGCTCCGTCATCAGGCGCAAGGTGCGCTCACCAGGGCGGTTCAACGGCCAGCCCTCCCGACGCGGGGTGTCGTGCTGACACTGTAAACGGAGCTAAAGTCCAGGTCCCGGGCAACGAAGATCGACACCAGCTCACCTTGGTTCTTGGTGAGTGTCGGACGGATGTTGACCGAGTTGCGGAGCGATTCTGCCGCTACGCCATCAACCGCGCCTGTGTTGATGTTTGTGCCCCCTTGAGGACTGACCGAGGCAACGCCGGCCTGCAAGCCGCCCTGGACGATGGAAAGCAGCAGGGCGCCGCCAAGCCGTGACCAGAAGTGGCTATCAACCTCCCCATCGAAGCCAGTGCGGCCAAGGGGATCGGCCGCGGGGCTGTCCAGGTTAATGATGACGCCGTTGGGGGTTTCCGCGCGGGTCCACAGGACAAACAGTCGATTCTGTCCTTGCTGCATCCCGCCGTGCGTTTCGCCCACGACGAGCGTCCCGCGGTCCAGGAGGGTGATGCCCGTTTTGCCGATCACGTCCGCCGGCAGCTTGCAGGTCACGAAGCCCGGAAGCGTGGAGTCCATTGCCGTTTGCAGGACGCAGGGAACAGTATTGCCCTTTGTGAGCAAGTAGGGCTGGTGAGGCAGCACAGTGGCGCCCACAGCCCTGACGGGGGTGGCCTGCAATCTTGCGGCCAACTCGTTGGGCTGGGTGGCACCAGGGCGCACCGGGCCATCCTCTCCCCCTTGCCCGCCCCCTTGGGATGCGACGGCCGGGCCGCCACCGTTCGCCCCGTAAGACAGCAGCGGCGCGCGACGCGCCTTCGCCAGTGGGTCCGCAGGTGCCTGCTGTCCAAAGCTGGGATATGGCGTTTGCTGCGCCGGGACCATGGGCGGCGTGAACTGGGGTGTCAGCGCCGGGAACGAGACGGGTGTTACAGCGGGCGGGGGCGGGGGTGGCTCATAGCGGCTGACTGCCTGGACCCGTAGCCGGTCATCCGTCGCCTTGTCGGGATCGGCAGGCGTGCCTTGGGGCCGAAGGAGTATGAAGGCGAGAGCGGCCCCGGTAGCTGCGACAACCAGGACCGCACCTTGCTTCTTTGTAAAGCCGCCACCGCTGCCGGCGACGGACGAGACATGCCGCTCACCAGCCACATGAGCAGCATGGGGCGGGGCGGGAGCGGCCTGCGGCGGATCGGGCTGAACAGGCGGCGGCGATGACGACTGGCTCACTGACGGGCCTCCTTGACGCTGCGGATAACCTCGGGCGTGGTGGTGCCAGTGCCGGGGTTCATGCCGATGGGGTCAAAAGCCAGGTTGAACACGCGCAGGACCTCGCCGCCGTAGCGGAGGCGGAACTCCCGAGCCGTGGTGGACACCACGGCCAGGTCGCCGCGCATGTTGTAGGGCACGATGGTTTCCTGGCCGTCCGGCGCGACGGTGTAGATCGTCGGCACCGTCATGTTGCCCGGAAACCGGAATGCGGTCAGCCTACCGTTGTCGCTGACTTCGGCCGGCTCGATGGCCCGGGACCCTTGCGCGCTATAGCGCCAGTTGCGAGGACCATAAGAGAAGTCCACTTCGAGGCGGGCTTGCGCCGTGCGCTCGCTGGCCCCGGCCGCGGCGCGGCGCCGGTTGGAGATCGCAGCTTCCCGGGCGTCGTCGGGATAGACGAACTGGATGGCGAAGGGCGTGGCCGGGCCTGCCGGCGCCGGCACCGTGCCATCCAGGCTGGCGACTTGCGCGCCCGTTGTGGACGGCGCCGCACGCGCGACCAGCTCGAATTGGTAGCTGCGAGTGGTGCCGTCCGGCTTGGAGGTGACAACCTGCATGTTCGTGGGCTGGCGGACCTCGATAGGCTTGATGAACAGCAGGTTGCCCGCGGGCTGCGGCAACCAGGCTTCCGCGTCGCCTATGGCAACGTGCGTGACCGTTTCCCCGACAGCGAAGATGATTTGGGTGCTGGTGAAGGTGGACCCGACCAGGCGCACCGGGTTCATCGCGTTGTAGGGCACAGTCCGCACGCGGGCGTCCCAGCGCCCGGCACGCGGTTCCTGGACGGCGTGCGCCGGCCCAGCGAGAGCGGTGCCGACCAGCAGCCCCAGGGCAAGGAACGGGATTGGGTGCGTCATTGTGCGTTCTCCTGATCCACCCGGAAGGACGTGACGAGGAACCCACGGGGATTGATGTTGATGGCGCTGCCGCTGATCGGACCGCGCGCGAAGTCGAAAGCCACGGTGGCGACCATGTTCCGCTTCGGCAGCAAGAGATCCCCCTTGCGCTCGGAGGCGATATAACGAACCTGCGCCAACTTCGGTCCGATGAAGGTAGTGCTGACCCAGCTCAGTGCCGCTTGGCCGGTGCGCCCAAGAATGATCTGCGGGCTTAGCGGGTTGGAGCCGCGGAACCAGTCGCCATACTGCTGCTGCACATCCGCCGTGGACATGAGGTTCACAACATCAAAGTTGTACTGTGCTTCCGCAAAGCTATACCCTTGCCGGTGCAGGACGTATTGCCACAGCCAATGCCGCTGTTCGGCTTCCGAGGCAGCCATTTCGCCACCTGGAACATCATACATGCGCTCAGTCATGCCAGTGGCGCTGTCCACCCGGTAAACGGCTGGGGGAGGAGGCGGGCGGGTCGAGACGACGACCAGGGCGAAGCCAAGAACGCCGGCAACGATGCTAGCGGCAACTCCCACGGTCCAGCCAAGGCCAGCAGTCCTGTAAGCCCATTTGAGGCGGTCGCCTTCGTAGGACGAAACCTGCTTGAAGTAAGCTGCAAGCAGTTCGGGATCGTTCGGGACTGGACGAGCATGGAACGCCTCTGCCGGTGTCGGCCGACCCTTGGTGATCGCGTTCATACGCCGGTCCTCCCGGGCACGGCGGGCGGCGTCGTCAGCTCATTGGGACCAGGTATCCAGTGCCTGACGTTGAGCTGACGAACCGGGCCGGTGGCAACTGGCAACGCACGATCCGCGCACGCGGCAGCCGAGAGAGGCAGGAGGAGGACAAGAGCGAGGCGCAGAATCACGGTATGTTCCTCAGTTAGGTTGCATGTCAGGCAGAACGGTGATGTGAAAAGGGGAAAGCCCCTCGCGCTATTCAGCGGGAGGGGGGGGAGCTACGTGAGAGGGACCCGCCTGTTGACGGCCCGATGCGCTGGCGTATGGCAGATACGCCTTTGTCGATTGTCCTGTCAGCGGCCTTGGCAGCAGCGGCGGTGGAGCGACCTGCAAACCTGCCACCCGCTGCTATACTGCGGGCGACAGCACCGGTGTGAAACTGCAACCCGCCAGAAAGAGATGTAGCAAAGCCGGGTAATTGGAAAGCAATCACTGCCGAAAATGCAAAGAAGATCATACCAGCTAACAGAATACCTAGCTGCTCGAATTGGTTTGGACCCTTGTAAGTGATAATTTTCTGGATTATTTGGGTCTCAACCCGCAAGGTAAGCGTTACTATGATGACGGTAAAGACTTGCAGGATAACACAAGAAATCATTGCGCCAATCCATCGCTCGAAAATGGCCTTGGTGGCAGGGAATAGAACGAGACCCAACACAAGCGGACCAACGACGATGAACAGTCCAAGAATGACGTGCGAAAGAAACCAGATGGTGTATGCAACAATGCAAGCAACCATCGCGCAGAGCCAGAACGCAATAATGACGATTTCCTCGCCAATGTCCCAATAGTCCAGAAGCTTCCATACCCTCAGTCCGGCTTCATAAGCCTGCTTCCAAACTGCATCGAAAGAATTGGCATTGATGGTCACGCTGCCATTCCCAGTATTGGAAACCGCCCTGGTGATATCGTTCGGGAGAACGGTCAAAAAGAAATCTTGGACCCACGTTACATACACACTGCCGTTTGTTGCAAACCATGCAACAATGGAGAATTTGATGACACGACCGACTAGACCGGCGACAGCCTCACCGCCTTGGCCCCGCATCATAAGGATGCCGGTAAGTGCGATGTATAGGACAAGGGCAGTCTGTAGCGGAGTGGCAGCATAGTTGATAAGGGCAGTCACTATAGCAGAGACTGATTGGATGAATGGCGTCTCGATTTCATCAAATATGTATTGAAATATTTTCAAGTCGCGCATTCACTTGGTGCCTTATAGGAGTTAACGGCTTCCGCCGCGCTGCTGCTCCATGAGCAACGACTGTTGAGCAGGACGGCAGGTGGCGCGAGCTGCTGCTTCGGGTGTCATCCGATTGCAATATGCGAGCTTGTGCGCCCGGTCCGCGGGTCGCTTGGTCCAGTATTCCGGGGTATCCGGGTCGCTTAAATCGACACCCTGCCCTCCCCGCCGGGAAGGACCGATAGCAGCGGCTAAATCACCGCGCTTGGCATTGATGCAATCGGGTGACATAGCCAAGTGCCCCGGATCATTAAGGCAAATTCGGCGCACTTGGGTTCTTTCGGACGGATGCGAAGCATACCATTCGACCGTCCGCTGACTTTCAGGAGGCAAGGGCTGCGCTCCTGCATGGCTAACCGTAGACACCAGGAGGATGAACGCCACTGCCGAGGCTTGCACTGTGCAAGTCTTGAACATGCGAAGGCCCTTCGTAGCTGCGCCTACTTGCACGCGAAGCTCCCGCTACCTTGCAGGCAAGCATGGATATCAGGCGTGAGATTGAACATGAGGGGTGTGCGCGATCCCTCATAACGACAAACCAGGACTATCCCCAAGGGATCGGGTAGCCGCCAGATGTTCACGCCACGGCCACCCGGATTTTCTTGGCTAGGAGCGAGCAGTATGTTGTCTGCCGGATTGCCCTGATAGAGGCTTCCACCATCCATACGCGCCAATGAACGCCCTTCGGACTTGGCAGGACATTCAACCGCAGCATGAACGCTGCCAGAGACAGCGAGGGATACCAGCGTGAAAGCTAGAACCTTAGTGCGAGATGACATGGAAGGCACTCCCTGTATTTGCGGCGCCCGAGGTATTGTTCCACGGAATTGTGCGAACGCTGGTTGCATGATTGAGCCACTGATCCTGGACTTGCATCCCTTGCGCGTTCTGGCCGAGGTAGATGGCAGCGTGGGAACTGCCGTCAGTGGCGTTGGCGTAGCGTCCTGATCCATCAAAAGTAGCGATAGCCGTGCCTGGCTGGATGCTGGTGTTGCCTTGGACTTGCGCGCCTTGGGTCCAAGTCCGCGTAAGACCGACATTGGGATCGGCGGCTTGCACCAGGGCCACGCACTGACCGCTACCGACGTTCTGACCGAGGAACTGTGAATAAGCTCCAGACACAGAGGCAGAGCCGGACGTGCCGGCCGACGCCTGCATAGCACTGCCACCGACCGCAGCACTGGATGCCGGCTGCGCGCAAGGGTCATTTCCCGAGTTGTCGGAGCTGGCGTTCCCGTTAAGCACTGCGTCGATATAGCACCGGCGGCTTTCCCGCCGCTGTTGTTCATAATTGCGAACCTGGGACTGCTGCCAGGTAGAGATCGCCTGTGCCTGAACCTGTTGGTTGGCTATGTAGCTTTGCTCAAGCTGCACCCGGGCCGAAATGTCGGCTACGCCTTTGGCATCCGGCGCACTTGCAAGCGCACCCTCAAGGTTTTGCAACATCCGTGTATGGTCGGCTGCCGACTGGTAGAGCTGGTCTGCCATGGATTGAGTTGCAGCAATGCTTGCAGCATTGTTCGCCATCGAGTTAGAATTTGCGTCCCTGTCAGAAGGGGAATAAAGTCGATTTTGGTTCAGGTATTGCTGCCCCAGGCCGCCCAGGCTGCCCATATTAAGAGAGCCATTCAGGCCGCTCCCGTTCATCAGAGCGCCAATGGAACCGCTGTTGGACGGCAAGGCGTTGCGGAACTGATCGATATTGAGGGCCTGCCCAAGCTGCTGTAGCTGCTGGTCCGGCAAGTGTGCGATAGAGGCATAAACCTGCTGCATCTGTTGAAGCTGCTGTTGCAGCGTTTGGATTTGCTGCGTGAGCTGCTGTATCTGCTGTGCCCCCTGCATGACCTGCCGGCCCGTGTTCAGTAGGTTGGCAGTATCAATGACGGGCATTTCAGCCCGTGCCTGGCCGGTGTGAAGCAGAGCCAGCGCGCAAGCGCCCGCCAAGAGATACTTCCGCATAGCCATGTCCCCTCCTTTCCTCTTGCCCATCTTCATGCTGCCGCTTCGGACCATCTGCGCCTGTAGGTCGGCAACCAGGCGTCCGGCTCCGGTCCCAGCTCAGCCATCAGCTTTTCCATGAACCTCACCCTCTTGGGGTTGCCCGACAGAACCGCCACGAAGTCCTCGAGGCCGGAAAGGTCCAGCTCGCAGGCGACCGAGACATTGCCTTGTTTGAGCAAGAACCGGCGTCCGCCCTGGGTAAGGTCTTCCTTGATCGCTTGGAACTCCGGTTCGGTCAGTTTCAGTCCGTCCCTGTAGTCCACCGCGTCCGCCCTATCGTTTGGCAGCAGGATTTGTGTCGGACACTGCTCGATGATCGAGTGTGCGATAGGGCTGTTCAGTGCATCCCGCGGGCTTTGAGTTGCGAGGATGACAGCGCCATTCAACTTCCGAATTGTCTTGAGCTTGTCGTTAACCAAGTCTCGGAAGTCGGGATCGGCCAGGGCCTTCCAGAATTCATCGATGGCGACAACGAGCCGACGCCCATCTATCAGGGCCTCAATGCGATGGAAGAGGTAGGCCATGATCGGCCCGCGCGTGGTTGGGTCGTCCAGCACGGCAGTCATGTCGAAGCCCAGGAACGAGGCATCTAGGCGCACCAGGTCGGCGTCGTTGTCCAACACCCAGCCCAGAGAGTTGCCGGCGCACCAGCGTTCCAGCCTTGCGCCAGGGCCTTCGGTGTCTGCTTGTCCCAGGAAGGCGCGCAGCTCACCCAGGGAGCGGTGTTCAGGCGGGAGCTGCATTATCTGCCGCAACCCCTGTTCAAGCCGGCGTTCAATGTCCGGCTTCAACTCCTCACCCTCACTGGTAATGAGGCTAGTGACGAGCTGCTTGAGGAACTGGATGTTCCCGGGCGAGGCATCCAGGGCCTTGAGCGGCGCCAGGCCAGATGGCACGCCCGAGGGCAGCACAAGGTAGGTGCCGCCGAGCGCGCGGCCGAGAACTTCACCTCCGCAATCCTTGTCGAAGAACACCACGGTCGCGCCCTGCTTTTCAAGGAGCGCGAGCAGGAACCCTACAAGGACGGTTTTGCCCGAGCCGGACGGGCCAGCCATGAAGATGTTGCCAAGGTCCTTCACCAAGGCCGTTTGGGCGTGCAGGTGATATCGGTATGATGTGCCGCCCGTGGTGCGGAACACTGTCAGAGGCTCCCCCCAATGCCCGCGTTCTGCGCCGAGTGGGTAGTTGTGCATCGCCGCCATCGCAGCGAAGTTGCGGCTGGTGAGCGCCCCTGGCCGGGACCGCAGCCGGAGATTGCCCGGGAGCTGGCCCCAATAGACCGCCTCCAGCCCCCAATCTTCCCGGGTGACGGCAGCGCCGCTTTCCGCCAAGTCTCGCTTCGCTTGGGGGGCGACGTTCGCCAGGGCAGCCAGGCTGTCCGCGAACACCAACAGCGTCAGGTGATGATCCCCCATCACGAAGGCATTGCTTTGCAGCAGGTCGGCCGCTTCGGTCAGTGCCTCCGTCTGGCTGCTTGCCTTGTCAGAGGCGTTCACCATCTGGTTCTGCTTGCGCGTCATAATATCCTGCGCTGCTTGCTTCCCGAGGAAGCCAAAGCTTTGCGTCAGGACACACGAATAGGGCGCGGCCAGGATCGAGTTGAACATCCCTGGCCAAGTGGTGGCGGGGTACTCCCGTAATCCGAAGCCTGCTGCAAACGTCGAGTGCCCGGCGCCACGTATCTCGATAGCCTCACGACCGACAATCACGCGGTCCGTGTAGATGGCCCCGCCCAAGTGACCGTTGACCAGTGGGACCGGCTGATGCTCCCCTGTCATGACAAGGTGCAGGGCTTCACCGATTTCCGAGAACAGTACATCACGCTCGTTATGTCGCAGTGCCAGCCGCCGAGGCTGGTATGCCTGTAGATCGGCCATCAGTGTTGCGACCACGGCTTCCAGCCGGTCTAGGTCTGGTGCCGATGGCGCGCGTGCGGTGTCGCCGCGTCGCCGCCGGTTCATCAGGCCGGAGACGCGCTTTCCGGTCGCCTGCGATGGCCGCAGGATCACCGACAGATACAGGTCGTTGCGGTAGAGCCGGTTGCCCATAAGGCGTGCCCGATATGCAGCGTCGAGGGCCGAGGCGAAGGCACTACGGCAGGAACCGGACGGGTAGTCGCTTGGATCGGCCATCGTGCGAACGACATGGCTGCACAACACAAGGCGGTCGGAGGCGATATTGCGGAGCAGCACGTTCAGGTTGCTATGCTTCGCGTTCACCGCGTCCGGTTCAGTAGTCTCCCATGAGATGCCGCGCAGGTGGAGCATCGCCAACTTGTCGCCGTTGTCCAGAAGCATGACGCCTGGTGTGGCGTGCCCCAGGTAAGGCACATACGTGTCAGGTTCGCGCTCGCGCGTGCTTGCCCCAAGCTTAAACATGGTCGGAGGCGATATTGCGGAGCAGCACGCTCAGGTTGCTATGCTCAGCGTTCACCGCGTCCGGTTCAGGGGTTTCGCATGAGATGCCGCGCAGGTGGAGCACCGCCAACTTGTCGCCGTTGTCCAGAAGCATGACGCCTGGTATGGCGTGCCCCAGGTAAGGCACATACGTGTCAGGTTCGCGCTCGCGCGTGCTTGCCCCAGGCTTAAACATGAATGCGGACCTCGCGTGGGTTGCGGGCAGGACCAAGGGGCAGAGGGCTGACAGACGATCCGCCCCACTTTGCAGAGTTGCGGGCACGTCCCTTGGTATCCATCCAGAGACGAGCCACACTAAACACGTTGTAATCATGGCTTATGAAGGCCCTGGTTACATAATGAATGATGACGCCAATGACCATGTAACAGGGATTTTTCACCAGGATGAAGAACACTGTAGTTGCCATGGCATTGATGCAGACTGCCTCGATGGGCACGCCCTGCCACATGGCAGGGCGTGTGCAGGCGAGAAACAGCGTGTCCTCAGTAAGGTCGCGCTGCGACATTAAACGCCGCCACCGTTAATCTTGCCGACGATCCACGCAGCAGAAAACACCATGGCGCAGCCCAGGACGACGCCACCGAAAGCGCGGGCGGACAAGGCACCGAACATCGCGCCGAGGCCGCACACCGCCACGGCGATGATAGCAATGGCTTGCCCGGTCGGGCCGGTTATCATGTTGACTACGTTCATCAAGAAGCTGTCGAGGCTGCCGGTGCCGCCACCCGCAGCTTGTGCTGACGCCGGGTGCATCGAAAGCAGGACGACGGCGCACGCCAGCGCCGGGGCAATCTGGTTGACCTGGCTTGGACGCGCCTTGAGCCGTCCGCCGACCGCCGCAAGTCTCGCGCCGGAGGCCAGAAGCATCGTGCCGGTGTTGGCAAGGGTAAGTGAGACAGACGCGGCAAGCGCCTGACCCATCGGAGCAAAGGAGTCCATACGATTAAGGTCCTCGTTGTGGATGGTGTGCAACAGCAGGCCGGGATGGCGAGCGGACCCGGGACTTGCACTGTGCAAGTCCTTCCGGATGCGCGCGCAACGGCGGGGGTGGCCTGCCTCCCCCCGCGCCGATGGTGAGACGTGGAACGGCGCTGCATCAGCGATACTCGTTTCCCGCCTGTTGATTGGGGCTGGCTTGCAGCACAATCGGCCGGCTAGGCGCAGGCACCGGGATTGCCGGGCGGACCGCTGCTGGCGCGGGCGCGGTCGCTGCTGGCGCGGCTTCTACTGGCGCTAGTGGGTTCGGTAGCGTTCGCTGTAACCGGGGCAGATTCCCGGGCGGGGGAGTTGCGTTGAGGATGGCAGCGTGATTCACAGCCTGCATGTCGCTGCCAGACGCTGCATTGCTTGAGGGG
>JAABUN010004694.1_pt1 | contig 18087 bp, 2 predicted proteins | sample 5559311 | NCBI WGS metagenome assembly JAABUN01 (sample SAMN10711877, study PRJNA513370) | rock metagenome | isolation source: Antarctica rocks | place: Antarctica: Victoria Land, Siegfried Peak sud | reverse complement strand
AAGATAAGGTTTTCTTTTATAAATTATAATTTCCTTTAATAAGCTAAATATAAACCGCTCTTATTAACTCTAAGTAGTTAGATAGTAGAGTATAAAATATAAATATAAATATAATAATTATATTTAATTATATTAAAATTAAACTTAATAATTATTTTTATTATTAGGCTATATAAGTTTAGTAATATACTAGTATAAGTCGTTTTATTTTATTCCTATAAATATAAATATATTTATAGATCTTTATAGATTTATAAGACCTTAAAGGGTCTTATATAGTTTATAATAGTAACTATCTATATACCTTAAGTATAAACGACTATAAACTAGTATAATAGCTATATAAGCTAGTATACCTACTTATCCTCCCCTAATTATCCGTCCCCCCTTAATATCTTATAAGTAGTTATATAAATCCGCTTACTTTATATATATATTTATAAGCTTCCTATATACCTCCTTATAACTTATTTTACTAACTTTACTAGTCTTTTATTTCTTACAGGCTGTTATATAGATTAGTAGATAGGTTATAAGGATCTATAGATAGATATACTAGTATCTTTAGATTTTTTATATTTATAAGCCTCCTTTATACTATCTATATAGTATAAGTATAGATAAATAAGGATTAATATAGAATTTATACTAACCTAGAATAAAGCTATAATACTTAATACCCTCTTTAAATATAAGATAGTTACTATATATACTACTATAGATACGCGTATTATTCTTATAAGTATAGAAGGGTCTATTCCTATTCTTATAATTAGTATACTTATTATTACCTATCTTTAAGGTACTTATATAAGAATAGAGTAGAACTAATTTAAGTTTATAATTATAAGTCTAGGCCTATAACTATTAGTAGAGTTTAGGTAGCTTATAAGGATTTATATTAATAATATTATCCTCTTTCTTATCTATATAGAGCTTAATATTTAAGAGTAGATTTATACGGCTAATACCCTTAGTCTTTATAAAGTATTTTTTTTAGCTATAATAACCCTTTTAGCTTAGAGTAGAACTACGGATTCCTTTCTACCTAGCTCTCTAGGCTAAGCCTCTTTACTAAAATACGTAGGTATTATATAGCCGGTATTAGGCTCCTTTTTAAGAGCTACTAGAGCTATTATAGATTATAATATATTTATAAGGATTTATATTAGTATATATAGATAGTAGAGATTCTAAGATAGAGATATATATAACTATAATAAAACCGTAATAATTAGTATAAAAATAGTAGGAGATTATATAAACCTTTCTAGGGGTTATAGTATTTATAGATTTATAATAGTAAGTATAAAGGTAGGGCTAGGGCTAGCTAGGGATATAAGTAGAAGTATTAATTTATATTAATCTATACTAATTTATACTAGTTTTTATAGAATTAAACTTAAGATTTCCTTACCTAATAATATTTAGGTTAGATAGTTAGATTTAGTAGAAAGAAAGATTAAGACCTAGTATTAGAGGCTATTCCTAATTAGGATCTATATAGCTTTATAATTATACTATATACCTATTAATACTATATAGATCCTTATAGGCTTATAATAACCTAAATATATATCTAATCTCGCTTTAAGATAGTAACCTTCTATTTAGTTATAAGAAAGTATCTTAATATAGTAAGTTACTATAAAAGCCTTTAATAGGGTTAAGATATATATTTTAGTAATTAAATAGCTTCTACTAATAGACTATTAAGTTCTACCGCCTTAATATTAAATTTAAATATAGTCTTAAGCTAAGAATTATCCTAATCCTTATAAATTACCTATTTAATATCTATAAAGGTTAATAGCTCTATCTAATTAGCTCTACCTAATTAGATCTACTAGTTATAATCTACTATTAAACCTAGCTTAAAGCCGTATTTAGAATACTTACTTTCTAGGTTTTATACTAGGATTAAACTCGCTTCTTTCCCTCCTTATAGATATTGTTATCTACTTATATACTAGGGAAAATAGCTTAGACTAGTTTATTTATAAAAGTATTAGATAAGTAGGTAAGGAAATAGTAATATATAATAATATTAAGCTTAGATTATACCCTTATTTAAGACTTAATAGATAGGATTATCTTCTAAACCCTATACTTATTACTTTAGACCCTATAATCCTAGCTTATACTCTACTACTTAACTATAGCTTAGTTATAATTACTACTTATTAAGAGCGTAGTAGAGGATTCCCTATAAAATTAAACTACCTCCTCTACCTCCTTAACTTAATTATTAGGATATACTACTAAATATTTAGTATTACTTATAGAAGGCTTTAATAGACCTAAAATTATAGGAGGGGTAATAGCGTACTTTAATACCGCGATTTTAAGAGGTATATATAGCTTTAATTAAGGGGGTTATATAGTAGTAATAAGTATAATAGTAGGTTTAGTAGGTTAATTAGGTTATATTATAAAAGGCTTTTATAAGGGCTTTATTATAGTAGGTCTAGCGGCTAGGGTAGGCTATATTATAGAGACTTTCTATAAAGTCTTTAATACCCTTATTAAGGGCTTCTATAACTAGGCTTAAGGCTTAGTAGTTCTTATCCTTTACTAAAGGTAGGCTAATATTAGTAAGGTCTATAAGTTATAGGATAATAATATTTATAACTTTAATTAGGCTTCCTAGGGAAGTTCCCCGCTTATTATTATTCTTATTATCTAAGTCTATATATCTTAGAAGGTAGTACTACTATTTATTATATTTAAATATAAATAGTAGGTAAAAGATATATTCTCTATATATAAGAAATCCGCCTTTATAGAAAGGATAGACGCTAAGCCTATTTAGGTATTATTATAATATAAATAGTATATAAATATATAGTAATTATAATAAGTATATCTAATATAAAATTTTACCTAATTATATATAATAATAGATATATATATAGGAATACTTATTAATATATTATATTAACTCTTAAAGGGTATAGTTAACTATTTACTTAAATAGGTTAGTCTTACTATTAAGGCTAGCGTATCTAATACTAGGAAACTAAAGGGGTCTAAGGGAATATTAAAGGAGGTAATAATTCTATTACCATTATTACTTAATTATTTAACTTATTTAGCTTAGTAGTTAGTTTAAGCTTATCTAACTTTAATTATTTCATTATTATAGTAAAGCTAAGTTTAGGACTACTAAAATCCTATTATTCCGTTAGTTATTATTAAGTAGTAGTAAGTATATTTCTATAGCTCCTTGTCTTTACTTAAGTAGTTTCCTCTCTATATTATTACTTAACTAAGAAGCTAGAATAACCTTAAATAATATACTAAGTCCTTAATATAGCTCTTTATAAGCCCTAACTAAATACTTACTTAAATATTTCATAAAGAGGTACTATTTCTCTAGTAATATTTACTAGGTATATAGATTATTAGTACTTATAATTAGCCGTCTTTTTATTAGCTTAATAGAGATTCCTAGCTTAGTTACTAGATAGCTAGATTATATAGATATACTTAGATAATCTCTAGCGGCACTTTTTTCTATAAATCGTATAGTTTAAATTACTTAATTAAAGTATAGCTATTAAGCTAGCGCTTTATATATATAGAAGAGATATATAGATTATAACGCGGGTAAGTTTTAAGAGTAGATCCGACGTTCGATCTAAATCCCTAGATAAAGCCTATTTATACTAGAAGAACTTACTAGCTCTAGAACTAGCACCCTCTCTAACTCCGGTACCCTGCTCTAATTTCCGGTACCTGCCTTAGATAAGGCTATTAGAAGTGGATGCTAGGAGTAAGAACCGGATACTAATATACCTTTAACCTCTAAGCACCCTTACTAATCTTACGAGGCGTATACCAAATGTAGTACACCCTACCAGCCGTGGTGTACCCCATATAGGGTCCACCCTACCAGCCATAGTCTACCTAAGTAGCCATGGTCTACCCCACAAATAGTCCACCCTACCAGCCGTGGTGGACCCTATAAATGGTCCACACCATCAGTCGTGGCGTATATTAGGAGACGTGGTCCATACCACCAACATATAATACTCTTGATACGGGAATTAAAAATAGACGTCGACTAACTTAGATCCTATTAATGAGGGTGAATGAAAGAGATTAAACGTAGTTAGTTCTAATTAATGTAAAGCTCTTATATAATTAGGGGCTTAGCAAGCCTTATCATACTGGAAGGATTTTCTATGTTATTTCTATGCATAGCTGCCTAATAAGTTTAGTATAGAAAGTTGTAAATCAGGGGAGCGTCTATATTAACTATACGGCTTTATACTCGTATTGGTGGAAATTATTATAGTAGACTTCGAATATGTCGACCAAGCAGCGATCGGCCATCTATAACGAAGAAGTCGGAGATGTAACCGAGCAGCGTAACCACAAGCCCGAGGTTGACGGGGAAGAAGAAGATAGGAATGTGGCTGGTATACCGTATCACAGAAAGAATAAGTGTGAAGACCCGGCCGAGGAAGCTAAATAAGCGGTCGACACGCAGTAAGATATAGTGCCATACTCGGAGAATCAGGGGCAAGGAATTGAAGAAGAGACTAACACTTATCACGATTTCGATAGGGACTAGACACACTTCCCCGTTTTCTGTCTAATAAAACCTACAGACGAGGTATATGCCACCGTACCTAGATGTTGACAACTACTAAGCAAAGCTTCCAGTACTGGGAAGAGTTTATATCACACGCCAGCGATGTCCCCTGGACCGAAATCTGTTACGATTCCCTAAGCAGAGACAGCGTTATCGAGTCTATCGAGCGTAATCTCGATAAAGAGGGTCCGTGGCCCTTTATCGGCCGCACAATTGAAGAAGTCTACGATTTCCACAAGAAATATCTACGCGCCGCAGACGATAGCAGAAATGTCGACCCGTTTACGTACTTTACTTTCCTCATCATCGATGACGAATGCGTCAATTCGGACCCGCCGCACTACATGGTCTGCTGCGACGCCCCAGACTACGAAGACCCAGATGGCGAAATCACGCTGAAATCGACACTCGTCCCGATCGAGACCGCCATCTAGATGCTCGTCCCTCTGGAGCAACTATCCATAACTCCAACTGAAGCGCTTAGGCCTGACGGCACCGCGCTTAGCTCCATTCCACCTTTCACGTAAGCTCTAGTTTCCGATCTCCCGGATAAGAACTTTACCGTTGTCACGTTCGCGGACGCGCGAGTATTTAAGCGGGAAGGGATCAGACAGCGAGAGGTAGCACTAAGACCGATTACTAAGAGGTGGATAGATAGGAGGTATAGGACATAACTGTTTAGGACGCCGCTGAAGGAAGCGACGGTCGTGGCTCATGGGCATAGGCAGGCTAAGCTCTTGTCGAGGATATTAGGAGTACCGATTCGATTTATATAAAATACTAGGAAGAGACCGAGATCCGAGGATAGGGATGATGAGGTAGATGAGGAGGATAAGGGGTCGGACGAGTTGAATGGTGAAGGTACTGAGGAGAAGAGACGGAGACGAGGATAGGAAAATTTACTTGTCTTAGTAACGTCCGTCCCTGTGTCGCGGAAAACCCACCGTACCGGAAAATATAAGAGGTACTTTAACTTGGAGTGGCTTAGATTCTATATATACTTCGTCGTTTATTATACTTCTATATAAGCCGTATATTATAGCTATTTCTATATATTTAAGACCTCTTATCTAGAAAATTATACTCGCGTTATTACTTTTAAGCTTAATTTATAGAGAGCCTCCTTTTATAACGTAATAGACTTCCTTTCCTATAGTACTATCGTAATACTCTTATTACTCTAAACTTATAAAATAGTTTTATCTAAGCCTTAGAACCTTATTATAATTATAGGGAGTTATTACTAGCCTTATATCTACTATAACGCGTAAGTTTATATAGGGTCGCTATATTAATTAGTACTTCTAACTAAAGTAATTACTTATCTTAGCTAGTATAAGGCGACCTTATAAGTCTTATATAACTATTATATATAATTTACGTATTAGTTAAGCGAATTAAGCCCGTAGCTATTAGAGTTATAGTTATATACTATACTTATCCTCTTAGTATTAATAATTATTTACTAATATCGCCTAGTTAACTAATACGTCCTAGTATTTAAATCGCGATTAACTTTTAGAATAGCTATTATATAACTTTTAGATATAGTCTAATATATAATTACTATATTATTAGGTCCTATAATATAAGAGGTAAATTAAGAATTACTTTAAAACTCTATAGACCTACTATTAATACCGCCGCTAACTAAATAAAGGAATTTACTTAAGCCTATTATATCCTTACGCTTCTTAATATATATTAAGTAGTAGCTAGATATCTAATCCTAGCTTATTAAAGGGGAATAGTATAAACTAGATAGTCTACTTTACTAAGATAAAGTACTATTATAATATATTTAAGATAATATAAGGTAGGCCTTAGATATAATAGGTATAATAGCGGCTAATAGAGATTAGTAGAATATAGAATATTAAGACTAAAGTATATACTTTAGTAAGTAGAGTAATTATTATACTTAGTATTATAATTATAAGTATATAAGGGTAGAAAGGCTATATATATATTAGGGGTATAACTACTATATAGTTATATAATAAGTAGTACCTTATATAAGAACTATAGTACTTTAATATAACTTATAAAGCTAATAAAGAGTATAAATCCTTAAAGCTTATAAGGGCTAGGCTAGGTAGAGTAAAATCTAATAGTAGCTATACTTTATAGGCCCTACTATACTATCTAGAACTCTCTTTCTATTACTATTAAAGTTCTAGACGGTCCTAGTAGGTATATATATATATTTTCTATTATAGTATATAATCTATAGGTATAAACTATTATAATATATTAGCTAATTATATCTTACTCTACTATACTTTCTCTAATTTAGAAGCTAATTATACTTATCTATTACCTAATACCCTACTTAATATAAGAAAGGAGAAAAAAATAGTTTAATTATAATATAAGAGATCTATATTAAAGGGGAGTATAATGTTATTTATAGGCCTTATATTTATAGAGTAGTTCCAGCGTTAAATACCTTGTAACTACGTTAGTAAGATCTTAACTCGCCCCTATACCCTTGGCAAAGATCTTATGCCCGCAGGCCTGTCGCAGCGTGTTGGAAGGCCCTGGAGCCGCTCCGGGCTCCAAGGGTAGTGTCACGTGACTGCTAACTAAGAAATTTTTTCGAAATCTACTAGTTAGTAACTTATAGGAAGTCACGTAACTACTTACTAAGCGAAACTATATCACGTGACTACTTACTAAGTAGAATATCAAAAGTTTTAATATTTTATAATCGACGGGGGACTCGGGTAGCGTACCCCGGAGCCACCCCCAACGCCACCCTAAAAGCGACCCCGGAATCGATCGATTCAGCTAATTTCTACGCGGGGGTAATACGCTAGGGCAGGCCTAGGAAGGGGTTAATAGCGTAGTAGCTATATTAACTTAGTATATTAGATAATATAATAGCGTTACTATTACGGGTATCTTAACGCTATTCCCTAGCGCCCGGAAGCCTAATAATAGCGTACCGTAACGCTATTACTTAACGCCTAAAAGCTTAATCTTAGCGCGCCCCTTAGGGCCATAGACGCTTAGTAGGTTGCCCCTGTAGCCCCTATAGCCCCGGGCGGACTCGTGTCTGCCCCTGCGGCCCCAGGGCAGGCTTTCTCAAACTACAGCCCTGGGGGCCCAGGGCGGCCCGGGGCCGGCCCCAGGTACCCCTCCGGGTTTTCAGAAATTGCCGACGTAGTAGCGCGCTAGCTAAGGTACGTATAGGAAGCTTACTATATAATCGCTTATAATATTAAAGATAGAGCCCTACTTCCTAGTAGTATAGAAAAGTTAGGAATAGGATAGCTATAATTTAATAATACTAATATAGTATTTTTAAATTTCTAATACTACTTAGAATAGGTCGTAACTTAAGGCTTATACTAGGTATAATTTACTTAGGTAATAGGCTCCACGCCTACCTTATATATATCTTAACTAGGATATAATTCTAAGCTTAAATATCCTACTAATAAGGTATAATAGGTTTAATATAAGTATAGATTAATATTATTATACTACTATTATACTTATCTAATAATTAGCGTATAGTATTAGATATTAATATTAGTAAAGTAATAAGAGCTTTTAAAAACTATTAAGACCCGCGCTACTCCTTAGCTTAATATAGATTTATTTATAATAGTATATAGATAGGAAAGTTTAAAGCTACCTAGTCCTCTAATTTATAATTATTAGGATAATTAGTCCTATCTCTAATATTTATCTTACCTAGTTTATTAAGGTTTAGTAGCTTAAGCGAATTAAAAGATATTAGCTAAGACGTAATAAAGACCTTAATAATATCCTTATATAAGTTATACCTACTTATTATAAGAGGAACTATTATCTTAATCTTCTTTAAAGATATCCCTATAAATTTTAAGTTATAGTTATAATTACGCTTAGGAATAACTTTATAAGATATCCCCTTAACTTCTTATAAAGGACCTAGGTTAAATATATAAATATATAACGCGGTTTCTCCTATATATTTTTATAACTAGTTCTATAATATTACTATACTATACTTCTAATTATTCCCCTAGGTTAGAAGCCTTTTTATTTACTCTTATTTAAATATTAAGTAACTCTCTAGAAGTAGCTCTAGGTATTTTATTAGTTATCTCCTTAGCTATTTAGAACCTAACTAAGTACTCTAAGATATTATAAACGCGACTAGTATCTATTTAGTCTCGCGGTATTACTAGTAGATTAATAATCTTCTAGTTATATCTATCTAGTATTTTATATTTATTATTACTTAGTATAACTTATAGCGCTAGATCTTATTTATTATTAATATAAGTACTAAGTAAGTATTCCTCTAGCGCTACCCGCTATTTATCTTAGTATAAAAGCTTAGGTACTAGTTAAATAGAGAAATCTAAGAGATATAAGTAAGTAAGTAGTTATATAATCTATCTTATGTAAAGGTTATATAAAGTACTTAATAGCTCTAACTTAGATATAAGAGGCTAGAGGTAGGTAATATTTATAATAAAGTTTCCCTTAATATCTTAATTACTTAACGGGTTAAAGGGAGATAATATCAAGTAATTATTAATATAAAGATAGTAAGTTAGGCTAGCTAGGAGCTAAAGACTCTTATTCTATTTAAAGATACTTGTAAGTCTTATATTATAGTATAAGTTAGTCTAGTTAAAGAAAGCCTAATCCTTATTTCTATATAAGACGGGATATTACGCTTAGTAAGATTCCTAGAATTTAGTATATAAATAATAGTAGATATCCTTATATTACCTCCTAAGCTTATAGTTAGATAAGGCTTTAAATAAGAAGTATAATAAAGCTTTATAATATTCCCCCTCCTTACTTACCTTAGACCTACCCTTAGCCTTTTATATAGCCCGTACGTAGCGAGTATAATATACTAGTCTAGGTCTAGGAGCTAATTATTACGTATTAAAATATCGCGGCTTATAGAATAAGTATTCCTATTTATAAGATTATATTCTAGAATTAGAGGATATATTAATACGCTAATACGGCTATATAAAAGGTATTAAATATTAGAGTTATTATTATAATAAACGCTCGCTAAGAAGTAGTAATCTAGAATAAGAGTAATAATTAGTACTTTATCTATTATAAATTTAAAAAGGCTAGCTAGTTATAGCCTAGGTAGTAACCTTACCTAGCTACTATCCTTATCTAGGAGAATTAAAGCTAAGTCTCTAGTTAATTAGCTTAAGAGCTTATAGTACGGGTCTAATCTAGCCTTATAGCTAGAGAAGTAGATATAGATAAAGTCTCTAGGTTACGCTTAGGATATAACTATCTTAAGAGCTAAAGTTATATTATAATAAGTTAGCTAGCTTTTAGGATATTTTAGTAGTATATTACTACTACTTATTATAAGAGTCTAGATATTAATTAAAGGTAGTTTACTTTTAAGGTATTCTTTAATCTTCTAAATATCTTATATATAGCTCTCTAAGGGACTATTTAAGTAGGTATTAATACTAATTAAGATTATATAATATATAGAGATAGTATACTAGCTATCTATTATAATAGAGTTTTCTATATATATATAGTAAAAGATACTTAATATATATATATATAATAGAAGATTTAGCCTAGACTTTAATAGCTTAAAAATAGAATATTTATTATATTAAAGAGTTAGGGAAACGGAGTAAGTAGATATAATAGTCTATAAGGGTAAGGCGTAGGCGGTACGTCTCGCTTTATTATATAATATTACGGGGCTTAAAAACTAAGTCTATATAATATATATATTTAGGGAGGAGTAGTTATAATAAAGTAATAAATACGCCCTATTAGATAAGAAGTTATAAGATATATTGAAACTACGGCTATAAAGGTATAATACGGTTTATATTTATATTACCTAGCTAGGCTTTCTACTATTAATATAGAAAGATTTTATTAGATATACCGGATACCTTATATTTCTTATATAGCCTCTAGCTTTACTATCTTAATCTCCTTACTATCCTTAATAGCCTAGCTATTCTTAAGACTTAGGGTATATTTTTACCCTAAGTAGATAGATACTATAAGGAAGGAACTACTATTATAAGATCTATTAAACCCTATAAGATATACTCTATCCCTAACGCGAAATTTAGAAGCCTAATACGACCTTAACACACTCTGGTAAACTATAAATAGAGTACTAATACTAGAGTATATAATATAAGGACGGTCTTCTTTATTAGTAAAGGTTAATTTATCCTTTTCCTTCCTATTCTATATATAAGTATAGATAGATTAGGATAAGTAATAGCTATATACTCTTAAGAAGATATAGTTACTTTCTTTTTAATTTTAAGGTAGGTATTTATAAGAGAGGTGTAATAATATAGATACTATCTAATAGAGTATCCTAATACTTATAGTATAGATTATAAGTTATCTAGCTATTAAGATAGGCTAGTAAGGCTTTCTAATAATATTTATACCCCGCCCTAGAATAGCTTTAAGAACTAATATATAGGCTTATTAGGAAGAAGCCCTATACCTATTTCTAATATATTAGCCTATATTAGCTTACCTTAGCCTTATAAACTTAATAAGTAGGTATACTAAGATATATAATCTTAATTACCTCTACTTAGGAAGGAAGATATTAAAGATTATATTTATAAAATAGAAAGAGGTAAGATAATAGTACTCCTTTATTATTATCTCTAGTACTAGTAGCGTTATAAGAGGACGACTATAACTAACTTAGAGATAGGTAAAAGTATATAAACTTAAGTAATAGTTCTATCTACTAATAATATTTAGTTAAAGAGTATAAATCTAGGTATTCTTAATTTACTATACTTCTCTTAACTTATTACCCCTAGCTAATATACTATTACTTTGATAAGCTCTAGGCTTAAGTTATATTATTAAAATAAGATAAATTATCCCTACTTAAGTAATAATTAGAGTAGATTAATTAAGAGGAAATATCCCTTCTCTTCCTTAGGAAAAGCTAATATAATAGAAATAGAGACTATCTTTCTATACTATCTAAGATTAAAGCAGCCCTAGCTAATTATAGTAAGTAGTATAAAGAGCTTATAGATAGGGTTAATAGGGCTAGATTAATTTATTAAGAGAACTAGCCGGATATTATACCTATAGCTAGTTAAGGGAAGAGATATAGTAAGCTTATAGAACTAGGTAGAAGTAATAGGCTACTTAGCTTAGGAGGAGATAGTATATCTCGCGTACTATAATAATCTAGCTTCCCTAGTACCCGTAGTAGATAGTACGGTCTTATAGCTTAAAATATAGGTAGAAGATAAACTAGTATAGTACTAGTAGGGCTTTTAAAGTATAAGAATATAGTAGAGAAGTAACCTCTTAACGCGTAGTTAGCTTATAAGTATAGAGCTAATTTTATAATATCTTAACTAATCTAAATATAGATATCTACTAGGGCCCCCTTATTTAGTATATTATAAAGGTAATACTATTTACTCTAATTATACTTCTCCTAATAATACTAGTTATTATATATAATCTAATTAATACTATCTTAGTCCGGATTATTATTATTATATTATATACAATCTTGTACCTCCTTATTCTCTCTTAATTAATAAAGTTAAGGATAATAGAGTTAATCCTTATAAGGGTTATATTAGTACTAAGCTACTTAGAGTAATATTAATAGCTAACTAACCTATATAAATATACTACTATTCTCGTTATATTTATCTCTAGGACTACTATAATATAAAACTAAGAACTAGTAGTAGGGATATATACTAGCTCTAGTATAGAAAATATATCAAGTAACTAGTATTCTATATAGGCGTATAAGTTAGTAAAGAGTAAGAAGTAACTTAAATAATAGCTCGATAAATTTACGTGGGCTTATAATATATCTAGGTACGTAAGAGACTATTTAGATATCTTACTATATATATACAGTCTTTTACGGAGGCTATAAGTAGGCTACTTACCTAAGTAATAAAGTATAACTCTCTAGTATATTTATAGGAAGCCTATAATAGAATAGCGCGATGAAAGCTACCCTATATAGTATAAAAATATAAAATTAAGTAGCCTACCTAGCTAGAAACCGCTATATCAGGTAAGTGCATTACTATTCTTATAGCACGTAGTTAGCTCGACGGTCTAACTATATACTAAATACTTAAGTACTAATTATCTACTTCTAATAGTATTATACCTAACTTATCTTTATACCTATCTAGCTAGTAAGAGGTACCTTAGATATTCTATAAGTACTAGTCTATAGGTAAGCTACTATATAGTAGTACGCCCTCGAGTCAGCCCCGCGTTAGAAGGGATCTCCTACTAATAGAATACCCCTACTTTTAGAATAGCCTTATAGGGCTGTAAAAAACAATTCTTTCTAATTATAAATTTAATTAACTTTTAGACTCGACTCAATATCTACTAGCTATTAAGACCTCTTCGGAGCTCTTCTAACACGTATAGCTCGCCCTAATTAGCTAGTTCCTATAGTTATATAACCCTGCAGCTCCTGCTACTACTACTACCCTAGCTACCTATAGAGCCCCCGATCCAAATCTACTATAGTTACTCTAACTGAAAGCCTAACTATTATCCTCTAGGGTCTCTTTATAGCTACTCCGGGGGTCGCTACAGGGATCGCTATAGGGGCGTACCTGCTTGGTATTACTAGTACTACTATAGCAGGTCGCCGTCTGCGTAGTATTACCGCGGAGGTCGCTATAAGGGATAATCTGCTTAGTATTACTATAAATATTATAACTCGTCTACCTGGGATATAAGCTCGTCTCTTTCAAGGCTTGAGATTAAGGATATTAGGACCTAGTCGCATTAGAAATTTAATATACTTATTCTACTACTTAGCCTATTAAGCCGCTTATCTTTTATCGAGGACTCCTTAGTTTATAAACTTCGTAGTATTATAGTTACCTTTAACTTAACTAGCCTTATACTTCTTCTATATATTTAGTCCAACTAATTCTAAATTAGTAACGCTTTAAATTACAGACTCTACTATTACTCGCTTAGCTACCTTACCTACTTTTCAAATTATCTTTAGAGTCTTCTAAGTAAGGCCTATGTTTTCCGTAAGTCGCTGTAAATACTACTGAATTTAGGTAGTATTAGCAGGCGTTAAGGTGATATTATAGCTGCTATTAAGGCTATTATAAGTAATTATAGCTTTAGGAGGTATAGTAGGGCGGATCGTAATATTATACTACTGTAACTACTACGACTACTTAACTAGAGGTAGTAGGAAATATTAAAGGACTATATCTAGATTATATAGTAAAAGTCTAGTCGCGGCCTATAATTTTTTAACGTTAATTAGCGTAATCGCATCCTTCTAAGCTAATTAATAGATTTCTAAAAAGTCGTATTTATTAATATAATAATTTACTACTAGGTAACTTATTTATTAAACGCGCGATTTATAGGCTGTCGCTAGTAGGGCAAAGACGCATATATCTAGTAGCTGTAGCAGATGCGTAGTATACGGTAGTAAGTATAGTAGGATGATTTTCTAATCGATATAGTACTAGATTATAGTAGTCGTAATATGTAAAGCGTAGCTATTAACTAGAAGCATGCGATATTCGCCTTTCTAGTCGATCCTAGTCTCCTTATTAAAGCATGTCTTAATCCATTTAAATCCTATAGTATTATCAGTCTAGCTATTCTCGCTTATAGCGATTTAGCCCCTACTACCTCCTTCTTTAAGTACCTCCTTCTAGGACCTTAATATCTATTTGCTTTTAAAGATAATCTAGGAGCTTAAGACTCGCCTATCTATAGAGATATACTTAATTAGTAAGACCTACTTATAATTACTATACTAAGTTATATATACCTTTTTCTTTTCGTACTTTAAAAGGAATACCTTAAATTTTGCGATTACCCCCTATATAACCCCCTTTTTATCTATATTATAGGTATTACCCTCTTCTACTTCATACTTGTATTTAAGACGTAGGTAGAGGTTAAACTAGTCTGTAAGGATCGCGGGGTCTTAGGCTATACTACGTTCCTTGTCTAGTAGTAGGATATAGGTAGATTTAATTAATAGATATCTAGATAGGAACTTTTAAGGCTAGTTCTTACTAATAGGCTTGCTATTATCCTTCTTCCGATATATTTCTTCTACTATAAAGCGGATCTACTCCACGCGAAGTAGCTAGCTCCACGCCTAAAGGCGGAGAATCTAGGTTAAAAGAGCTTGCTCTTCTCTATAACTAAGCTGTTATTTACCCTTATAAGCTACTAAATAAGGCTACCTACTATTAATTCAATTATATAGAGTCTTATAAGATATACTATATTCCCTTACTACCTTTCTTATTAAGTAGGTCTTATTCCTTAGCCTACTAGCCTCTAGCTAACGTGTATAGGCTAGCTTAATCCGTCGCTTCTAAGGTAATTTAATATCTTTAGGAATAGGGGATACCGTAGGTAGGTTAGACATGCTTAATAATTAGTAGTATATAGTATAGTAATTAGATAAAGAAGTTAAAGGTAAAAAATCAGAAATTATCTGTCAGCCCTATAGTAGGGCTGTTCTAAAACTAGGGTTATTCTATTAGTAGAGGATCCCTTCTACCGTCTTAAGGATCTAGACCTAACTAAGGGTAAGTAGTAAATACGTAGGCGTAGTTAACGCCCTACGCTATTAATGAATTACTAGTAGCTGTAGTTAATACTAAAACCCCTAGAAACGGCTGATATAAGTATATAAATTAGAAGGTAGACCTAAAATTCCTCGTAGTCTTAGCGAGTATCAACTAGCTATTAGTAATAGGAAACGTTTCGGAGGTATATATCTATAAAAAAGAAAAAGGCTCGTATATATTAAGCCTCTAGTAAGTTAAAGATAAGTCTATATAAGCTACCTACTATAGCTACAATTAAATAGCCGAGGTGTATAGTAAGCGGTCTAGGTAGTTAGCCTCTAGGTTATAAGTAAGGATAGTAACGGCTATCGCGAGATATTAAAGGTCCCTTCGCGGCTACGCCTCTAGTATTATCCTAATAAAGAGGGGCTCCTATTCTTATATAGTAGTAACGTGTCATTCTAAATATTCTAGATGTAGATAGCGTAGCGCCTTATCTTCCCGATATCTATATAGCGCTAAGGTACTTCTATATAAGTACACTTAGATAATATCTTATACTCGAGCTGCGTCTGTATTAGCCTTACGTAGGGATGCCTCTAGAAGGTATATAAAGAATGACGGGCTTCTATTAGTTAAGTACCCTAGCCGTTTACCCTATTAGAACCGTAATATTAGGGCGGTACCTTACTAGCGTATTTAAGTATCTAGTATATAGATATTAATACTATTACAGCCTTTTTTATAGCCTACCTAGAGTAGTAATTACTCTTTCCTAGATAATAATAAAAAGAGGGTAGGACGACGTCTTAACTATAAGTAAAATATCTTAAATATATCTATTTATCTTTAAACGTAAGCCTATAGTTAATATTAGTTTTAATACGAAATTTAAGATTTAATAGAAAGCGAATATTATTAGTAAAATAAAGAAATAGAATATAGAAGACTTAGACGTAGCTATTAAATAGTTTTAGAATCTAGTATTAGATTAACGTCTAATAATTATTTAGAACAAGCGGGTCGACTTTATATTATTAGGCGTGGATATTATAATAAATACTTCAGAAAAGGAATAGAGGTAGATCTAGATAAAGCTAATAAAAACGAAGTTATATAATAGTTTCTAGAAACTATTAGATTAACGCTAGATAACTATTTAGAATAAGCGGGTCGACTTTATAGTCTTAGGATTAAATATTATAATAGATATTATAAAAAAGGAATAGAAGTAGATCTAGATATAGCTATATAATAATTCCTAGAATCTATTAGATTAATATTAGATAATTATTTAGAATAAGCGGATTAACTTTATAGTCTTAGGATTAAATGTTATAATAGATATTTTAAAAAAGAAATAAAGGTAGATCTAAATAAAGTTATATAATAGTTTCTAGAATCTATTAGATTAATACTAGATAACTATTTAAAATAAGCGGGTCGACTTTATAATCTTAGAATTAGATACGGTACTAGATATTATAGAAAAGGAATAAAAATAGATTTAGATATAGTTATATAATAGTTTCTAGAATCTATTAGATTAACGCCTAATAATTATACAGAATAAGCGAATTAACTTTAAAGTCTTAGGGTTAAATATAGTATAAAATATTATAGAAAAGGAATAGAGGTAGATCTAGACGTAGCTATCTAATAGTATCTAGAATCTATTAGATTAATACTAGACGACTATTTAAAACGAGCGGGTTAACTTTATAATCTAGGACTTTAATATTATAATAGATATAATAGAAAAGGAATAGAAGTAGATCTAGACGTAGTTATATAATACTTCCTAGAATCTATTAGATTAACGCTAGATAACTATCTAGAACAAGCGGGTTAACTTTAAAGTCTTAGGGCTAGATATTAAGATAGATATCTTAGAAAAGGAATTAAAGTAGATCTAAATAAAGCTATATAATAGTTTCTAGAATCTATTAGATTAATACTAGATAACTATTTAGAATAAGTAGGTTAACTTTATAGTCTTAGTATTAGATATTATAAAAGATATTTTAATAAAGGAATAGAAATAGATCTAGACGTAGCTATATAATACTTCCTAGAATCTATTAGATTAACGCCCGACGATTATTTAAAACAAGCGGGTCGACTTTAAAGCCTTAGGATTAGATATACTACTAGATTTAATAGAAAAGAAATAGAGGTAGATCTAGACGCAGCTATCTAATAGTATCTAGAATCTATTAGATTAACGCTAGACGACTATCTAGAACAAGCGGGTTAACTTCTTAACCTAGGGCTTAGATACTATAATACAGGCTAGCCGTACGTATTACGTATATTAACTCGTAAGTCCGCGCCTAATTAATAAATTACTATATAATAAGAACTATAGTACTATAAAACCGGACTTAGTTTATAGAGATTCCGCCTCCGACTTCTACGGGCTTTTAGGGATAATATCTTCGAAGTCTTTAGGTAGTAGATTAATAGATAGAAGATATATTACTTTCTAGCTTCTAATTAGCTTAATATTAATATATCGGAATCGTATATATAATCTCTATTATCGTAGGAGGCTATTATTTATAGTTAGTTAATTAGTAAATATAATACCTTCTATTCTTATAAATAATTAATATAAGATCTATATAATATAACCTCGCTAGTTAATCTACCTTTTTTGCTAGATTTAATTTCCTTCTAGTAAATTATTATATCCTTACTTTTACTAAGTAAGGTATATTCTTATATTCCTTTCTTAGTAAATATAGACGTAATAATATTAATTAGTTATAAAGTTTAATTAATTAAATATAAAGATTCTTATATTTATATTTATATTTATATTTTATACTTTACTATCTAGCTACTTAGAGCTAATAAGGGCGGTTTATATCTAGCTTACTAGAGGAAATTATAATTTATAAAAGAAAACCTTATCTC
>JAABUN010004693.1_pt1 | contig 18092 bp, 18 predicted proteins | sample 5559311 | NCBI WGS metagenome assembly JAABUN01 (sample SAMN10711877, study PRJNA513370) | rock metagenome | isolation source: Antarctica rocks | place: Antarctica: Victoria Land, Siegfried Peak sud | reverse complement strand
CGTTCGGGACGTAGATGAGCTCGGGGAAGTCCCGCACGGCCGGCGCGAGGCCGTCCCGGGTGGCGGCGTAGACGTCGTCGGCCTGCAACGGGGGTGGCATTCCGGGTAGCAGGTTCGGCAGGATCGGGGTCGGGGAGGGGGAGGGGGTCGGGGAGGGGGAGGGGGAGGGGCTCGCGGTCGTCCCGGCCGGGGACCCGCTCAGCGGCGGCTCGATCACGGGCTGGGTGCCACATGCCGTGGCGAGGCACGCGATCGCTCCGACGAGAACAGTCGCCTTGGTGGAGCGCCGGGTAGTCATGACCGTCAGGCTAGGCCTGCGAGCACCGCTCGAGCCCGCAAGGCGGGAAATTTGACCAGTCCGCGCGCTCGGGGAGAACTGGCTCTCCGCGCAAAAGTCTCGCAAGGCACTGAGCCGCCGCGGAACGGCAGACTGTCCACCGAACCCTGCCACGTTGCCGGCTGGAGATCACCGGCCCCGGCAGGCCGCCGCATCCCGTTGGAGATAGTCTACTCCCGGGGAGTACATATGAGGAGCCGGGATGTCGAAGCGCAGCGCCGTCGCGCAACAGAATGAGCGTGCCGCGCGCCGCCGCAGGCTCGCCGTCACCGGCGTCCTGACTGCCGCCGCGCTGGCCGCGAGCGCCGTCTACCTGACCCAGTCCGGTCCGGGGCGCGGTGAACGTCTGGGAGCCGGCTCCGCGCTGCCGCCGCTTGAGGCCGAGACGGGGGTCGTCCACGTTCACGGTCTCGGCGTCGACCCGGGCGACGGCGTGCTCTACGCGGCGACGCACTCGGGTCTGTTCCGCGTCCCTGAGCAGGGCAAGGCCGCCCGGGTCGCGAACCGGGCCCAGGACACGATGGGCTTTTCCATCGTCGGACCGGGGAAGTTCATCGGCTCGGGCCACCCGGACTTCCGTGAGGACGACGTCCGGCCGCCGCTGCTCGGCCTGATCGAGTCCGACGACCGCGGCGAGACGTGGGACCGGATCAGCCTGCACGGCAAAGCCGACTTCCACGCGCTGCACGCCGCCCACGGCAACGTCTACGGCTACGACTCGACCTCGCAGACGTTCATGGTCAGCCAGAACCGCAAGGACTGGGACCGCCGCTCCCGGCTGCCGATGGCCGACTTCGCCGTCGACCCCACCGACCCCGACACGATCCTCGCGACCACGCAGGACGGCCTGGTCCGCAGCAGCGACGGCGGCCGGAAGTGGACGCCGGTCGTCGGCGCGCCGACCCTCGTCGTCCTGACGTGGGCCACGCAGCGCCAGCTGTACGGGGTGACGCCAGACGGGACCGTGCAGCGGTCCGAGGACGGCGGGGCTACCTGGGGCGAGCGCGGCTCGGTCGGCGGGCAGCCGGAGGCGATCACCGTCGACGTCCGCGGCGGCAAGGAGACGCTCTACGTCGCCGCGACCGACCGGGGGATCGTCGCCAGCGCCGACCAGGGCCTTACGTTCACCACCCGCTACTCCGAGTGAAAGCGCGGGCCGCCGCGGGCCGTCTCGTCGTCCTGGCGTTCCTCGCCTTCGGGTGGCTGCTCGGGGCCGCCGCGCCCGCCTCGGCGCACCCGGCGCTGGTCAGCAGTGCACCCGGGGCCGGGTACGCCGTCACCGACCCGCCCGACGAGATCACGCTGGCGTTCAACGAGCCCGTGACCCTGCCGGACGGTCCCCTGGTCCTCATCGATGAGCGGGGTGCGCCTGTCCAGCTGCGGGTGACGACGACGCAGCAGGGCGCCGGCCTCGTCGGGACGCCCGAGACGCCGCTTCCGGTCGGCGCGTACGAGGTGACCTACCGGGTAGTCGGCCGGGACGGCGACCCGATCTCGGGGACGTTCGCGTTCGGCGTCGCGACGCCGGTCGGAGCAGCCGGCGCCTCCGATCGCGAGGGTTTGTCTGGCGGTGGCGCGCCGGAGCCGGTCCCGGCTGGGACGGCGGCGCTGCGCGGGCTGCTGTTCCTCGGCGTGGCCGTCGCGCTCGGCGGCGGCTGGCTCGCCTGGCGGGTCGACTTCGCGACCGGCGGACTGCCCGGTCCGCGGCCGCTGGTGCGCGCGGGCTCCGTCGTCGCACTCCTCGCCGCGCTCGGCCTGCTCGCTGGGCTCGGCGGCCCGGGAAGCCTGGTCGACACGGCGACCTCGCCCGGCGTCGGCCGGCTGCTGGGACTGCAAGCGCTGGTGCTTGCCATCTCCGCGGTCCTCGCCCGGGCGGGCCGAGGCCTGCCGTCCGTGTCGCTGCTCCTGCTCGTCGTCGCGTTGGAAGGCGCGCGGGCGCATCCGGGCGAGGCCGACGGGCCGCTCGGCGCGGTTCTCACGGTGACGCACTTCCTGGCAGGGGCGCTGTGGCTCGGTGGGCTCGTCCACGTCCTGCGCCTGGCCGCCGCCTGGTGCGGCCGCCCCAAGGCCGTGCGCGTCGCCGCGCAGACGTACGCCCGAAACGCGCTCGTGCTCTTCCTCGTCGTGTCCGCGACCGGCACGGTCAGCGCCGTCCGGCTCCTGCCCGACCTGGACGACTGGATCGGGACGACGTACGGCCGGCTCCTGCTCGTCAAGATCGCCGTCTTCCTGCTCGTCGTCCTCGTGGCGGCCGCGGCCCACCGCCGGCTCCGGCGCGCCAGGCCGACCGAGCCGATTGCCGCCCCGGCGCCCCGGCGGCCGATCAGCCGGATCGCTGCCGCAGAGGCCTCGCTGCTCGCTGGAGTCGTCCTCGCCGCCGCCGCCGTAACCACCGTCACGCCCGCCCGGCTCGTCCCGGTCTCCGCGCTGCTCGCCGCGCCGGTCGGCCCGACGGTCCGGGTCGCCGAACGCCCCCGTCAGGTCAGCGTCTCGGTCGTCGCGTCGCAGGGCCGAGTCGAGATCCGCGCCGACGCCCCCGACGACGGCGCCCCCGCGCAGATCCGGCTCGACGGCCAGGTCACCGCGCCCTCCGGTGGTGCGCGCGCCCTCGACCTCGACAGCTGCGGGCCGGTCTGCTGGACCGGCCCGGTCGACTGGACCCCCGGGACGAACGTCCTCGCGCTGGAGGTCGCCGCCGACCGCTACGACGCCGGCAGCGTCTCGATCGGTGTCCCGTGGCCCGCGATCCCGGCGCCCGGCCTGCTCCGCCGGGTCCAGGACGTGATGGGCGCACGGACGGCCATCGACACCGTCGAGACGGTGACGTCCGGGTTCGGCACGGTCCTGCCGAACCGGTCCCGGCGGACCGGGCAGGAGTTCCTCGCCGGGCAGCCGTGGGCCGAAGGCGGCGCCGCCGACGCCACCGTCGCGGAGCAGGACGGCAGCAGGACGCTGCTGTTCGCCCTGCCCGCGCTGGGCTACCACTTCGCGCTGCGGCTCGATCAGGCGGACCGCATCGTCTCGGAGCGCATCGTGACGCCGAACCACCTGCTTACGCGCGAGTACCGCTACCCGTAGCGGTCCATCGACCGTCGCCGGCACTCAGCGGCATCGGTTCGTCCGGCGTTGCCGCGACGCTGGCGGCTCAGACGGCGACCTTGGTGCCGCGCTTGAGGAGCAGCGCGACGGCGGGGTAGCCGGTGAGGAACCCGAGGACGATGCCGATCTGCATGAGGAACAGGAAGTTGACGCTGGTCAGCGGCGGCAGCAGCTCGTTGAAGTGGAGCACGAGCATCCAGCCGCCCATGCCGAGGTCGAACGCCAGGACGGTCACGGTGGCGACGAGCAGCGCCGCGCCGACGGTCTTGCCTCCGACATCGCGCCGGGCGGCGGTGGAGTACTCGAACGCGAACAGCATCGCGATCGCCAGGACGGCGATGAACGCGATCATCGCGAACATGTCGACGCCGAACAGGCTCCACCCGGCGGCGAGGACGATCGGGACGCCGAGGACGTGCCCGATGAGGGAGGCGGCGCCGCCGGGCAGCCCCCCGGACGCCGCGGCGGCGGACAGGCCGAGCTCGCCGGTGGTCGGGTGCTCGGCCTGCCACTTCTCGCTGCGCGGGCGGCCGGTCCGTGCGTACAGCGGGAGGGCGAAAGGCCCGAGCCACAGGGCGGACAGCGTCCAGACGGCCTCCATCGACCGGACCCGTTGGCGGTAGCCGCGGCCGTAGATGTCGTAGGCGACGGAGATCGCGGCCAGGACAGTCAAGGCGACGAAACACCTTCGCGACCGGGTCGACCATCCGGGTAGGGCCTGCATCTGCATGTGGTGCTCCTTCGGGTCAGGGGAGGAGCCCGGATCGTCCCGGTGCTCACCGGGAGTAACGTAACCCATACATCCCCGGGGTACCCTGGTCGAAGACCGCACATCGACCGGAGGACAGAGATGGCGACCAGGACGACGAAGACGGCTGCAGCACCGCGGGCGACCGCTGCAGCCACCGGGCCGGGCTGCGACGGCGAGATGATGCCGGTGGACAAGCGGGACGAGGCGCAAAAGCGCCTGGCCCGTGCGTCCGGGCAGGTCGCGGGGATCAGCCGGATGATCGATGACGGCCGGCACTGCAGCGACGTGCTGCAGCAGATCGCCGCCGTGCAGAAGGCGCTGGACGCAGTCGGGAACATCGTGATGCGCAACTACCTGGAGCGGTGCGTCACGACCGCGATCGAGGGCGGGGACCCGCTCATCTACGACGAGCTGATGACGGTCCTCGTCCGCTACCGATAAGGCCGCGTGATGACCACGGCAGTCGCCCGGGCGGACCGGGCGTCGTGCTGCGACGACCCGCAAGACGTCCACTGGGGGCGACTGCCGGGGGCGGAGCCGCCACTGCGGTGGTGGATCCCAGCGTCGGTCGCTGCGGCGGTCGCGCTGGTCCTGGTGCTCGTCGTCGTCCTGGTGGTGCGCCCGCCCGGGCCGCTGGACGATCCCGACCCCGCCGATCAGCGCGACGGCCTCCTGCTCGAGGGCCCAGCCCTGCCGCCGGAAGCGGCCGGTGTCCGGTTCGGGGGCCGTACGGTCGTCGTCCTGTTCGAGCGGGACGAGCCGGTCGGTCCGGCGTTCGAGGCGTGGAAGGCGGTTGTCGCCGACGACGGCGTCGAGCTCGTCGTCCGGGTCGGCCGGGCCGGTGACGAGCTCGCCCGCCTGGTCGGGATGGCCAGGCCCGTCGACGGCGGGCGCCCCGTCGGGTACGCCGTGATCGACGGGTCCCGGACGGTCCGGTACGCCACCCTCGACCCCGCGTACGAGAAGAACGCCTTCGAGGTCGACGTCATCACCGGCGCCGTCGCATGAGTGCCGAGCCCGACGGCTGGGGCAGGGCGTACCGCCCGTTGCGGCCTCGCTCCCTGGCCGTACAGATGGTGCTGCTGGTCGTGGCGGAGATCGCGCTGTACGCGAGCTACGACGTGCACGACGCCCGCTTCCACTGGGCGACGCACTTCCTCGTGGCGCTCGCCGTCGCCTCGCTGGTCCTGCTCGTCCGGCTGCTCGTCACAGGCGTCCCGGGCCCCCGCCTGCTGCTGCCGGCGGTGCTGGGCTTCCACCTGTTCGCGATGTTCCCCGACATCCTGTTCCGGGGAGGTGTCCCGCACTACCGCTGGATGGACGCGTTCCTCGGGCACATCGCCGCGCATGAGATGCCCGGCGGCGACGGCAGCTGGCTCGTCATCGCCCTGACCAGCCTGGGGTTGTTCGTCGGGGCCCTGACCGGGTGGCTCCGGGCCCGGCAGGCCGAGGCAGACGCCGGGATGCCTCCGGGCATCGGCCTGACCGGCATGGCCGTCCTGCGCCCCCAGGCCGACCCTCGTCGGGCCGCCCTGGTCCATGACGAGAACGACAGGGCAGTCGACGGTCCCACGATCGTCCTGCTGCACGGCCTCGGGGCGTCGTCGGCGTTCTGGCGCCCGGTCGCCGCCGAGCTCGCAGGCAAGGCTCGCGCGGTCATCCCGGACCTGCTCGGGTTCGCCGGGTCGATCCGCCTCGGGACGCACTTCCATCTCGACGACCAGGCCGCCGCCGTCGTCCGACTGATCGAAGGTCACGGCGGCGGCCCGGTCGTCCTCGCGGCGCACTCCTACGGCGCGGCTGTCGCCGTCATCGTCGCGCGCGACCGGCCCGACCTGGTCCGGCGGCTCGTCCTGCTCTCCCCTGCTGCTTTCGCCGACGATGCGCAGGCACGGGAGCGCATCGGCGGCCGGTCGTGGATCGCCCGCAAGACGATGGACGGTTCGCCAGTCGCGGGCTGGGCCTGCGGGACGATGTGCCTGCTCCGACGGCCGCTGACCTCGCTGGCCCCCCGGGTGGCCGCGCGGGTCTGGCCCGACATCCCCTCCGACGTCGCCCGCGACGCCGTCCGCTACGTCTGGCCGGCCTACCGGGACGCCCTGACGAGCCTGCTACAGGACAGCCCGCTCCCGGCCTGGCTTGCGGACCCGCCGCTGCCGACGACCGTGGTCATCGCCGAGGACGACCAGACCGTGCCTGCTGACGGTCTCTCGGCGCTGCTCGGCCCTCACGTCGAGGCTGTCCGGATGCCCGGGACGCACGGCCTGCCGCTGGAACGCCCCGCCGAGGTCGCCCGGGCGATCCTTCGCAACGGGAACACTCCCGCGCCGAGCGTGTTGTCTTAGGTACTCCCCCTCAGTATCTCTACAAGGAGGCACCATGAAGGTCCGACGAACCACCTCCACCACCACCCTGCTGGCTGCGCTCGCCGCAGGCGGCGTCCTACTCGCGTCTGCCGGGACGGCCTCCGCGCAAGATGCCACGGGCCGCGCTCCCGGGCCTGTCCCGGGCATGGCCGCGATGCACCAGCAGATGACCGAGCAGAACCCCGGCATGGCCCGGATGCACGAGCTGATGACCGAGCAGAACCCCGGCATGGCCCGGATGCACGAGCTGATGACCGAGGGCCCGCGCTGAGCCTGCCGCCGACCACTGCCCGGCTTTCCTGCCCGACCGGACCCTGACCTGGAGCGCACATGACTGCCGCTGACATCGCCGTCGTCCTGACCGGACTCGTGCTCATCGCCGTGCTCGCTTGGTACTTCTTCGCGCCCCGAGCCGCAACGCAGGCTCAGGTGGAGGGTGGCCGGCAGGTCGTCGACGTCACGGTCAAGGGCGGCTACTCGCCGAGCCTGATCCGGGTCGAGGCCGGCACGCCCGTCCGGCTCCGCTTCCACCGGCAGGAGAACAGCGACTGCACGTCCAGGGTGGTCTTCCCGGACCTGCGCAAGAGCGCGTCGCTGGAGGCGTTCGGGACGACCACGCTCGACTTTGAGATCACCGAGCCGGGCGAATACTCCTGGGCCTGCGGCATGAATATGCTGCACGGCACCCTGATCGCCGAGGCCCCAGGTGGAGACAGCGCCGCGCAGCAGGCGCAGACTGCGCTCGCCTCGCCCGAGCAGGGCGGCGGCCGGGTCGCCGAGGCTGCCCGCGGGATCACCCAGGAGAACAGGCTGACCGCCCGCGGGGTCGGCGTCGAGCCGCAGCCGACCGGCGGCCACCACCGCGAACGGGCCGAGTTCATGCTCCCCGGCGCGCTGCGGAGCCTGCCGACCGACACCGCCCGCGCCGAGTCCCAGCTCAAGGCCGTCGGTGGCATCGACAGCGCCACCATCAACGGCGGGGCTGAGCGCGCCGTCCTGACCTACGACGCCGAACTGCTCGACACCGACGGCCTGACCAAGGCCGTCGCCGAGGCGACCGGGTTCCCGGCGAGGCTGTGCCCCGACCCCGACCCCGGCAGCGACGGCACCGAGGATCCCGAGGTCGTCGCCCGCAAGCAGGAGGTCCGCGACCTCAAGCGCCGGGTCGCGCTCGGCGCGGTCCTGACCCTGCCGGTGCTCTACGCCGCGATGGTCGAGCACTTCATCGGTGAGCAGTACGTCCCAGACGTCCTGGAGAACCGCTACGTCCAGCTGCTGCTCACCCTGCCGGTCATGCTCTACGTCGGCTGGCCGATCCACACCATCGGCTGGCGGGCGCTGGCGAACCGCAGCGCGGAGATGAACAGCCTGATCACCCTGGGCACGATCGCGGCGTTCACCTACAGCCTCGTCGCGACGTTCGTCCCGCAGGTCCTGCCCGAGGACGTCCGCGAGGTCTACTACGAGGTCGTCAGCTTCATCCTGACAGTCATCCTGCTTGGCCGGCTCATCGAGGCCCGCGCCCGCGCCGGGACCGGCGACGCGATCCGCGCGCTCGTCTCGCTCGCGCCCGCGACCGCCAGAGTGCTCTGCGACGGCGCCGAGACGGAAATCCCTGCCGAGCAGGTGCAGGTTTTCGACCTGCTCCGGGTCCGCCCGGGCGAGAAGGTCCCCGTCGACGGCGAGGTCACCGACGGCACCTCCACGATCGACGAGTCGATGGTGACCGGTGAGAGCCTGCCCGTCACCAAGGCGGCCGGCGACCCGGTGATCGGGGCGACCGTCAACACCACCGGTGCGTTCACGATGCGCGCGACCCGGGTCGGTTCCGAAACCGCGCTTGCGCAGATCATCAAGCTCGTCCAGGAGGCCTCCAGCAGCAAGGCCCCGATCCAGCGGCTCGCGGACCTGGTCGCGTCGTACTTCGTCCCCGCCGTGATCTTCCTGGCGATCACCACGTTCGTGCTGTGGTTCGTCCTGGGCCCGGCACTCACCTTCGCGGTCGTCGCCGCCGTCAGCGTCCTGATCATCGCCTGCCCGTGCGCCCTCGGACTCGCCACGCCGCTGTCGATCATGGTGGCGTCCGGGAAGGGCGCGCAGTACGGGGTGCTGGTCAAGACCGCCGCGTCGCTGGAGACCGCGCACAAGCTGGACACGGTCGTGCTCGACAAGACCGGCACGATCACCCGCGGCAAGCCCGAGCTCACCGACGTCGTGCCGGTCGGCGGCCAGGACGAGACCGAACTGTTGCGTCTGGTCGCCTCCGCCGAGGCCGACAGCGAGCACCCGCTCGCCGGAGCGATCGTCGCCGGCGCCCGGGACCGCGGCATCGCCCTGTCCGGTGTCACGACGTTCGACTCGATCACCGGCAAGGGCGTCCGGGCCACCGTCGACGGCCGCGAGCTGCTCATCGGCAACGCCCGGCTGCTGCGCGACGCCGACATCGCGACCGGCGACCTGGAACAGCAGGCCGACGCCCTGGCCGACCAGGGCCGGACCCCGATGTACGTCGCGGTCGACGGCCGGGCCGCCGGGCTGGTCGCGGTGGCCGACACCGTCAAGCCCGACAGCGCCGCCGCCGTCGCCGCGCTCAAGCGGCTTGGCCTCGAGGTCGCGATGATGACCGGCGACAACGAGCGCACCGCGAACGCCGTCGCCCGGCAGGTCGGGATCGAGCGGGTCCTGGCCGACGTCCTACCGGACCAGAAGGCCGCAGAGGTCCGCCGGCTGCAGGACGAGGGCAAGCTCGTCGCGATGGTCGGTGACGGCATCAACGACAGCCCGGCTCTGGCCCAGGCCGACGTCGGCGTCGCCATCGGCACCGGCACCGACGTCGCGATCGAGGCCGCGGACATCACGCTCATGTCCGGCGAGCTCCGCGGTCTGGTCACGGCGATCTCGCTGTCGAAGGCGACGATGCGCAACATCAAGCAGAACCTCGTCTTGGCCTTCGGTTACAACCTTGCCGCGATCCCGGTCGCCGCCGGGCTGCTCTACCCGTTCACCGGGGCGCTGCTGTCGCCGCTGATCGCTGCGTCTGCGATGGCGGTCTCCAGCATCAGCGTCGTGGCGAACAGCGCCCGCCTCAACCGGTTCACGCCGACCGTCCTGGCCGCCTCGACCCCCGTAGACACTCGCTCGCCCGCGCTGACAGCAGCGGGGTGAGCACCGCTGCCGACCGCCCCGCCGGCGACACCGATGTGGACGTCCTGATTGTGGGTGCGGGTCAGGCAGGTCTGGGGACCGGCTACTGGCTCGCCCGCCGGACCGACCTGTCGTTCTTGGTGGTCGACGGGGACGAGCGGGTCGGCGACAGCTGGCGCCGGCGGTGGGACAGCCTGGTGCTGTTCACGCCCCGAAGGTTCAGCTCGCTGCCCGGCACGCCGATGCCCCGTGGCCCCGGCGAGTACGCGAGCAAGGACCAGGCCGCCGACTACCTGGACGGCTACGCCGCCAGCCACGGCCTGCCCGTTCGATTGCACACCCGCGTCCTGGCGCTCGAGCCGGGCGGTGCTGGAGGCTTCGTCGCCAAGACGACGACCGGGCTGATCCGAGCGCGGCACGTCGTGGTCGCGAGCGGCCCGTACAGCACCCCGTTCGTCCCGGACGCCGCCGACGGCCTCGATCCGTCCGTCGCGCAGTTGCACTCGTCGGCCTACCACCGCCCTGGCGACCTACCCGGCAAGGACGTCCTCGTCGTCGGCGCGGGCAACAGCGCCGCCCAGCTTGCCGTCGAGCTCGCCGCCAGCCGCCGGGTCACCGTCGCGGCGCCCGGCGGGATGTGGTTCCTGCCCGCGCGGGTCCTCGGCCTCAGCCTGTACTGGTGGCTGTGGCTGAGCGGGATCCTCAACGGCCGGAGCGGCACCCGGGTCTCCCGCATGGTCCGGGCCCGGGGCGACGGGATCATCGGCCGGGACCTGCAGTCGCTGGTTGCCGCTGGCACCGTGCGGATGGTGAAGGAGCGCGTCAGCCACGCGCAGGGCCGTGTCGTCCTGCTGTCCGACGGGACGCACATCCAGACCGACGCCGTCCTGTGGTGCACCGGCTTCCGGCCCGACCACGGCTGGCTCGGTGTCCCCGGCGCTCTGGACGACCAGGGCCGGCCCGTCCACGACGCCGGGCGCTCCCCGCTGCCCGGGCTGCACTGGGTCGGGCTGCCCTGGCAGACCCGCCTCAACAGCGGGATCATCGCCGGCGTGGACCGGGACGCCCGAGAGGCCGTCCGTCGCATCATGGCCAAGCAGGCCCGAACCCGACCGCACCGCCAGGACCCCCGGCAGCAAGGACACGCCGCGTGAGCGACCAGCAGCCCGAGTCGACCCCCGGCGTACCAAGGCGGCAGTGCGGTCAGAGCCAGCACCAGCCGGTAGCCGTCCACGCGGAACCGGACAACGTCACAGCACTGACACACCCGATCAGGTGTGGTCGATCTGTCCGGGGAAGGGGGAGTAGATGAAAACGCTGTGCGCCGGCCAACGGTGCGCGGTCTCCGATACCGACGACGTCAGGAGCACCACATGACCGCCACCTCGACCGATCGCCCGGGAGCGCTATCGCACCGCAGCGACAGCATGTCGGCCGGTGACATGCGTCGGCGCGGGCTGATCCTGCTCGCTGGTGCCGTCGCCATCGTCTTGCTCGTCCAGCCGATCGGCTTCCTGGACTACAACTTCAACCCGCTGCTCGTCGGCCTGGCGTTCCTGGCCGCGGCGGCTGCCACCGGCCCGCGCAGCCCGCTCTGGGGCGCCGCGCTGGTCACCACCGCCTGGGGTGTCTCCCAGCAGATCTCGAGCATCGTCGACGTCTCGTGGGCCGGCGGGATGACCACGCTGGCCATCGGGCTCGGCGGGCTGATCGCCGCCTACCTCGCCACCCGCGGCTGGTCGGTCAGCCCGGCCAGTGTCGCCTGGCCGGTGGTCTTCATCGGCTTCGGGCAGTTCGTTCACAGCAACACGTTGGAAACCGGCTCCGCCGCCGTTGACGGCGCTGTCACCTGGTACGTCGCAGGTCTGGCCGCCGTCTACGGCGTGGCCGAGCTCGTGAACTCCTCCCGGCAGTCCTCCGACACGGTGGAGCACGCCCACAGCTGACCCGCGCGGCCACGTCGGCGACGACCAACGGGTCGTCTGTGCCGAGGTGCAGGTCGCCAATGTTCGAGACACGCAACGGCCCTCCCCCAAGACCATGCGCGGGGAGGGCCGTTGCTGTGGCGGACACGCATCAGTCTCGGCCGGCCGACGCCAGGTCGGTGCCGTCGATGAGCACGGTGGGTCAGCCGATCACGTTCACCCGAGTGTCTCCTGCTTACGAACGTGGCTCTGCGTGGTTCCGAGCAGACCGTGCGCGACCTCGCCGAGCGTCCGACCGGTCAACGCGGGCGAGGTGAACACCGGCGGCCACGGTGTGCCGTGCCGGTCGATCCAGCCGGTCTTCATGCCGACCGCGGCAGCGCCGTGCAGGTCCCACGGATGTACGGCGACCATCGCGCACCGCTCCAGCGGCACGCCGCAGGAGTCGGCGGCGTGCCGGTAGGCGTCCGGGTGCGGCTTCCACCGGCCGGCGTCGTCGACCGACAGCCGCCGCTCGACGAGCCCGTCCACGCCGGCCCGCTCGAGCAGCGTCGCGGATTGTGGCAGCGACCCGTTCGTCAGCGTCACGACCCGTACACCGGCATCAGCCAGCACCCGCAGCCCGGCAGGGACATCCGGGTGCACCTGCAACTCCTGCACACCCTCGAGCACGCCCACGACTGCCTCCTGGACCGGCAGCGCCAGGCCGTCGACGCGACTGAGCAGCCCGGTCAGGACGGCCGCGCCGACTTCCGGGAACGGGCGTGCACCGCCGGTTACGGCGAGCGCGAACCCGTCCCGCAGCGTCCCTGCGAACCAGGTGTCGAGCAGATGCTCCGGCGCACCGGCGTCGGCGAAGCGCTGGCGGAGGGGCTCGAGGTCTGAAAGCGTTTCGTTGACGTCCAGGACGACCAGCTCGGGTGCGACCACGTCGATCAACGCCGGCTGCTGGCCGGCCGGAGCTCGTACGCGCCCCAGGCGGCGAGCAGCGCGGCGTACACCCAGCTCTGGCCGGCGAAGGGCTTGACGGCCTGCTGCTCGAGCAGCGCGAACACCCCGAACAGCAGCACTGACAGCGACACGCTCATCGCGCTGATCGAGAACCCGCGCGCCTGCGCGAGCAGACCAGCCAGGACGCCGCCGAGGCCGAGCGCCATGACGGAGAGGGCGAGGAACTGGAAGCTGTCGGGCATCCGGCCGTCCCGCAGCCACAGCGCCGCCGCCAGCCCGACCGCGGTGATGACAGGGTGCCGCGGCTGCGACCGGCCGCGGCGGCCGCGAGATAGGTCAGCCCGGTGAGGACGGGAAACCAGTAGAACCGGATCGTCTCGGTCTCGATGAGCGCGACGATGAGCACTGCGCCGACGATCAGGACGATGCCGCGGGCCCGCCGAGCGCTGGTGTCGTCCGCGGCAGCGGAGTTGCCGGCGGTCGCGGGCGCGCTGGTGGCGCGGGTCATGACGTCCTCCTGGTCTGCGCCGCCCCGGTGGGCGACTCACGACCCATACGCAGCGCGTCGGCCTGTGGTTCCCACTTGGCATCTTTGGTGACCGAAGCGAGAGCCGCCCCCGCGCAGCCCCTTCGCCGGGGGAGGCGGTGCCGCGATCTGCGAACCAGCCCTCCGCGACGGGATCGGGCTCGCTCGCCCGCCGGGACCGCAGTGAGCAGGACGGTTGCGGAGGACCCGGTCGATCGTGACAGTATCGGCCGGTGGCGCTCACCCGGCTGGTGCATTCGGTCCGAGAGGTCGGCTTCGGGGAGCGGACCTGTTTCGACGAAGGCGTGCTGACGGTTTCGGTCGACGAGGCCCGCGGCGTGCTGGCCGACAAGGCCCTGGCCAGCGTGGAGCTTTCCTGGGCTTCGCCCGGCCAGAGCGCCCGCATCGTCAAGGTCCTCGACGCCGTCGAGCCTCGGACCAAGGGGCCCGGCGGGGGTGGCATCTTTCCCGGCTTCGTCGGTCCGGCTCGCCCGGTCGGCCGCGGTGAGACCCACGTCCTTCGCGGGGCCGCCGTGGTCACGGCCGGCTTCCTGCCGCGGGCCCAGGAGGCGCTGGTCGACCTCAGCGGGCCCGCGGCAGCGCTGTCGCCGCTCGGCTCGACGCACAACCTGGTGGTCGAGTTCGTCCCTGCGCCCGGTGCCACCTGGGAACAGGTGGACGTCGCGTTGCGCCGCGGCGCCCTTCGGCTGGCGGCCGCGCTGGCAGAGGCCGCCCTCGCCGCCGCGCCGGACGACGTCGAAGAGCTTCCCTCGCCCTCGCCCGGGGCCCCCGGCGGCGACCTGCCCCGGATCGGGGTCGTCACCAACCTGCAGACCCAGGGCTCGTTCAAGGACGTCTTCGTCTACGGGCGCAGCTTCGGCGCCGCCCTGCCCACCCTGCTCGATCCCGGTGAGCTCGACGACGGCGCCGTGGTGAGCGGGCAGTTCGGCCATCCCGCCTTGAAGAACCCGACGTTGATGCACCAGAACCATCCGGTCGTGGCCGAGCTCCGTCGCCGGCACGGCCGCGACCTGGAGTTCGCCGGATTGGTGATCTGCCCCGAGCCTATCGAACAGGGCGCCAAGGAGATGATCTCCCTTTTCGCCGCGAAGGTCTGCGCCGCCGCCGGCTTCGACGCCGCCGTCCTCACCAAGGAGGGCGGCGGGAACGCCGATGCCGACGTGGCGTTGAAGATGGACGCCCTGTTCGACCTCGGCATCACGCCGGTGGGCCTCTACGCCGAGATGGCCGGCGCAGACGGCACCGGACCCTCGGTGGTGGTGGCTCCCGAGCGGGCCACGGCGATGGTCAGCACGGGCAACTACGACCATCGCCTGCACCTGCCGGAGATGGAGAAGGCGTACGGCGGGGAGCGGCTCGAATTGGTGAAGGCCCCGGCGACCGCATCGTTCGAAGTGCCCACTGCCGTGGTCTACTGCGCCCTCAGTCCGCTCGGCTGGGGCCGCATCGCCGCCCGCGCCGGCTGAGCCTTATTCTCGCTTTTGACCAGCTACATCGCCTGAGGAGGCTGTTGCCATGGCCAGGATCGTGCATTACGTCAACCAGTTCTTCGCCGGCATCGGCGGGGAGGACCAGGCGGGAGCCGGGCCGGTCCTGCTCGACGGTCCCGTCGGCCCGGGCAAGAGGCTGGCCGAGCTGGTGGCCCCCGAGCACGAGATCGTCGCCACGGTGTGGTGCGGCGACGACGTGGCACCAGGCATGGTCGAGGAGATCGTCGCTCTGGTGCGTTCAGTCGACCCGGACCTGGTGGTGGCGGGGCCGGCGTTCACCAGCGGCCGGTACGGGCTGGCCTGCGCGCGGGTGGTGGCTGCCGCCCACGGAGCGGGGTTGGCCGGCGTGGCCTCGATGCACGAGGACAACCCCGGGTTGGACGAGGCCGGCGCGGTGCCAGTAGTCGCCAGCGGCGAGGTGGCCCGGCGAATGGCGCCCTCCCTCGACCGGCTCGCCGCCGGCATCCGGCGCCTGCTCGCCGGCGAGACGCTGACCGCAGAGGACGGGCGCATCGGCAAGCTCGCCCGGCTGACCGTCGTGACCGAGGCCAACGCGGCGGCGCGCTCCGTCGACCTGGCACTCGTGCGACTCGGTGGTGACGGCGCCGCAACCGAGATCCCCCTGCCCCGCTTCGACCGGGTCACGCCAGCGGCTCCGGTCGCGGACGCCTCTTCGGTCACGCTCGCCCTCGTCACCGAAGGCGGGCTGGTCGCGGGCGACAATCCGGACGGTCTCGAGTCGGCCCGCGCCACGAAGTGGCTCCGCTATCCCCTTGAGGGCCGCGAAGCGTTGGCCTCGGGGGACTACATGTCGGTCCACGGCGGCTTTTCCACCGTCTGGGCCAACGAGGATCCCCACCGCATCCTTCCGCTGGACGCCGCCCGCGAGCTCGAGGCCGAGGGGGTGTTCGGACGACTGCTCGGGGAGTACTTCGTCACCACGGGGAACGGCACCTCGGTGGCCAACGCCCGCCGCTTCGGCATCGAGTGGGCTGGCGACCTGCGCAACTCCGGCGCTCGAGCCGCCATACTGACCGCCACTTGAGGCACCGGAACGCGTTGCGGGTCAACGCTAGCGAAAGAGTTGGAGCGGGCCGGGATCCCTACGGCGCTGCTGTGCAACCTGGTGTCCATCGCCGAGCGGGTGGGTGCTCCGCGCATCGTGCGCACCCGGGGCATCCCCTATCCCACCGGCGACCCCTCGCTCGACGCGGAGGGGGAGAAGCAGTGGCGCCGACAGCTCGTCGAGTGTGCCCTCGAGGCACTGCAGACCGAGGTGCACGAGCCCACCGTGTTCGAGGTGGGGCAGGGCCGCCCCTCGACGTCGTCTGCGGCTGCCCCTGCCGAGGTGAGCCATGCCTGACGTCGTGATCTCGGGGGCCAGCCAGGTGCTGGCCCACGTGCCTTCCCTGGCGCGACACGGCTCCAAGCCCCGTCGGGAGCTGGCCAGGTCCGAGGAGGTGACCGCCGCCTTCACGTCGTCGCTACGCAGCTTCGAGGACGCGGTCGCCTACCCCGCCAACCAGGCTTACGTGAACGCCTTGCACCCGCGGGACCTGCCGTCCCGACCCTGGTGGAACGGCGCCTCAGATGCAGACGCGACCCGCTGGAGCCGCTCGGGCGAGATCATGCCCGAAAGCGAGTTCCTCGGGCTGTTGGCGTCTGTCGACGACTTCAACCTGCTCACCCTCTCGGGCGACGCCGCCGCGCGCGCCGCCGGCGACCTGGCTCGCCATCCACTCGCCAAGCGGCTGGCCCTTGAGCGGATCGAGCGGGCTGCCGGCGACGTCGACGCGGTGGCGGCCGAGCCCGGTGCCCTGCGGGTGATCGGCGGTGACGCCGCCTTCCGGTGCGGTGACGTGGACGACGAGGCGCTCGGCGCCCACGTACTGCTCGACAACCTCGCGGCCAAGGCGACGGCGACCCTGGCGCTGCTCCACCTGCTCGAGGCCAGCGGCATCGACCCGGCGTCCGTCGACTACGTCCTCGGCTGTGGCGAGGAAGCCATCGGCGACCGCTACCAGCGAGGCGGAGGCAACATGGCCAAGGCCGTCGCGGCCGCCGCCGGCCTCAGCGAGGCGTCGGGTGCCGACATCAAGGACTTCTGCGCCGCGCCGGTCCCCGCGTTGGTCATCGCCGCGAGTCTGGTGGCGGCCGGAGTGTTCGGCCGGGTGGCGGTCGTCGCGGGCGGATCGATGGCCAAGCTCGGGATGAAGTTCCAGGGTCATCTGAAGTCCGAGATGCCCGTGCTCGAAGACGTGCTCGGCGGAACGGCGGCGATCCTGGAGGCCGACGACGGCGTCTCCCCCCGCATCCGGCTGGACGGCGTCGGCAAGCACCCGGTGTCCGCCGGCGGCGCCAATCCGCAGGTGATGGAGGCGTTGGCGGTGGAGCCCCTGGCCCGCCTGGGCCTGCCCATGACTGCCGTGGACGACTACGCCACCGAGTTGCACAACCCTGAGCTGACCGAGCCCCAGGGCAGCGGCAACGTCCCGGAGCGGAACTACCGGACCATCGCTGCGCTCGCGGCCCGCAGGGGCGATATCGCCAAGGACGACATCGCCGCGTTCGTGGCCGAGCGAGGCATGCCCGGCTACAGTCCGACCCAAGGCCACCTCGCCTCGGCGCTGTGCTACCTTCCGCACGCGCTGGACCGGCTCACCACCGGGTCGGCCGACCGGGTGATGCTGATCGCCAAGGGCAGCCTGTTCCTCGGCAGGGTGTGCCAGTTGTCGGATGGGATGAGCGTGCTGTTGGAGCGGAACGGGGTGTCGCGATGACCGACCCTGCCGGCATCGTGGACGCCACGGCGAGCGACTTCCGAGACCTGGTCTCTGAAGGAACTGTGCTCGTCGACGTGTGGGGACCGCAGTGTCAGCCCTGCAAGGTGCTCCTGCCTCACGTCGAGACCATCGCCGAGAAGTACGCCGGCGAGCTGAAGGTGATCAAGCTGGAAGCGCCCACGGCCCGGCGGCTGTGCATGGAGCTCGGCATCATGGGCCTGCCGTGCCTGCTGCTGTTCCGCGACGGCGTGGAGGTGGCCCGCCTGTCCGACCCCTCGCTCTCGCCAGAACAACTGAACCAGTGGATGGACGAGCAACGAAAGGAGGTGAGTTGAAACTCATGTTTAAAGACCGAATAGTCATCGCTCTTGGAGAGCGCGACGGTATCGGCGGTTTGGCGATCGCCGCCTGCGCCGAGGCAGCGGGGGCCGAGGTGGCCTTCGTGGCCACCGAGTGCTTCGTTTGAACAGCGTCAGGAGCCATGGATCTGCAGAGCCAGGAGGCCATTCTCCGGCTCGCTAAAGCCAACGATCCCACCGCACTGATCGTGCTGCTGGGGGCCCCCGATCCGGAGGCCGCCGAGATCGCAGCCGAAACGGTGACCAAGGGGGATCCGGCTTATGCAGGCGCCTTGGCTGGGGCCCAGTTGGGCCTCGACGTCTACCACGTGCTCGACGATGCAGTGAAGTCCGAGGTGCC
>JAABUN010004692.1_pt1 | contig 18106 bp, 11 predicted proteins | sample 5559311 | NCBI WGS metagenome assembly JAABUN01 (sample SAMN10711877, study PRJNA513370) | rock metagenome | isolation source: Antarctica rocks | place: Antarctica: Victoria Land, Siegfried Peak sud | reverse complement strand
CATTTGATGCCTGACAGAGCACTAGTGGTCTGTCAGGGCTGATCTGCCATGAACGGTCGAGCGGGCCGCACCTCCCGTCGTACGGGCGGACTCCATGTCCGCCCCAAACGGTGCCGCCAAGGCCGGCAGTTGACGCGTGACAGACCACTAGGGTCTGTTTCCAAACGGGCAGACAGAACTGGATCGCGGCGAGGCTGAAGAGCGCCTGATAGGTCTCCGCCAGCTTCTCGTACCGGGTGGCGATCGCCCGGTCCTGCGTGAGCCGGTTGATCGTCCACTTGACGTGGTTGCGATCCCGATAGGCAGCACGGTCGAACCGCACCCCGCGGCGGGGTTCATGCCGCTGCAAGGGGTAGGGGACCGTCAGCATGAGATACGGCGCGGGTAAGGTGCAGGTCGTTGAAGCGGACGACGCTGGCATGGAGCTCCAGCCGCGTGCGCGGACCGGCCTCACTTTCGGCCCGTGCCTCGTCCAGCAGCGGTTCGGAGCGGATCGCCGGTCCTTAACCGACTTGACGTTGACCTAGCCGGCCAGCACCCTGGCGTCGATGAAGGGGCGGATGTTCATCCGCATCCCGTCGTTGGGATCCGGGTTTCAGCCGAGCGGCTGCCCGGTCAGCGGGTTTCAGCGGATAGAGATGTCATGGAGGCGGTTTGCCGGTGAGGATCGCATCTGACAACAGAGAACGATCAACAAGGGAACAGGTCAAGGCTGGGCACTTGTGTATAGTTGGGCCGTGTCAGGCAGTGAAGTTGATCCAGAGTGTTCCTGACGATCAGGGAGCAATGGGAAAGCAAGATCGAGGCGAGAGCCAAGCGCTGATCGGTCGCTTCGAGTTCCAGGTGCTTCAACAGGCACCGCCGCTACTCCAACGTCCCCTCGCCCGGCATCGCTGCCGCGTGCAAGTGGCGGCCCGCTGAAGTCCGAATCACTGTTTCTGATAAACGCAACCGCTTGGTAGGACACGCGTCAAGCCGTTCATCATCAATTCATAGCAACCGCCTGGTGCAGTTAAGGTATCTTGACGTGCAGCCACGACGCGTTATCTCCACTGTCCAGAAGCTTGCCATGAAGGCGCGCCGCACATTGGCGCTCCTTGCCCGGGGATTGGCGCTTGGCGTTCGCGCGTCTCCGCGAGAAGCGACGCTCATTCTGCTCTGCATGATCTCAGTGGCGCCGCCCCGACGATCGTTGCCGTTCTTCAGCGAGCACTCGTCAATCATTTCGCCAATGCGATCGAGGGGGACGCGGCGGCATGGACGCCGTTTGTCATCTGGATGGCACTCTTCATGGTGATCCTGGCGATTGCGGTCGATGCCGCCCAATCGGCGAATGTCTTTTTCATGACGGCACTGCGCGATAAGGTCGAAGGCGTCGCCAAGGAGCGACTTTTCAGCCATGTCGTGAACGTCAAAGACCTTGGACTCTTCGAGGATCCACCAAGGCTCAATGCACTGAGCCTTGCTGAGCAGGCAATTCCGCGATACCAGCAGGTCAGTGATCGATTTGCCTCGCTCGTGTATGGCTTCTTCGGGGCGGTACCAGCGCTTCTGATCTCCAGCACCATCGCGTGGTGGATTCCGATTCTCATCTGCACCACGTTGCTTCCCGCCGGAATCGTTCAATTCCGGCTTGAAAGCCGGGTCTGGAACGCCGAAGTGACGCTTGCCGAAGCCCGCCGGCGGCAGTCGCTGGTCGAAGAGACGCTAACACGTCCGGCCTACGCGAAGGATGTACGGTTATTCTCGCTTGCTGAGCTACTCATCGGACATTGGCGGGGAATCTTTCAACAGAATTTCGCGACGATCAATGCGATTCGGATGAAGGGGCTACGAAACAATCTTCTGTGGTCGCTCTTCGGCTCGATAGGGATCATCGTTCCCCTCTTTTACATCGTCCAGAGCGTGGTGACCGGACAATCTTCGCTGGGCGATCTCGTGCTCTTGCTCGGCGTCGTCTTTGCCGTGAGATTGGGTTTCCAGAACATCATCTGGTCCTGCTCCGAGATCACCGGTATGTCATTGGCGATGGATCAATTCGAGTCGTTCCTGGCCGATACCAGCGCTTTTTCCGGGACGGCCGCTGAGGAAGTCGCCCCGACCGCAGTTTCGCCACTCCAACACGAACTGGTCCTCGATGATGTCAGCTTCAGTTACCCGGAAAGTACAAGTCCAGCCATCACCGGAATCACCCTGCGGATCGCTCAAGGCAGTACGGTAGCCGTGGTGGGCGAGAATGGCGCCGGCAAGTCAACCCTTGCCAAATTGCTTGGGCGCCTCTACTCCCCCACTACCGGTACAGTCCGCTGGGACGAGCACAACGTCGCCGACTTCGACATTGATGCCTACCGCGCTCGCTTAGGGTTCATGACTCAGGACATCGCTGAGATTCCCTTCACCCTGCGGGAAAATCTCGCTTTCGCCCGGCTCGACGATCCGCCGAACGACACTGAAATCGGCCGGGTCCTCCAGGCTACCGAGCTTGCCGCCGTGGCCAATCGGAATGAACGAGGACTCGACACCCCGCTCAGCAAGGAAATCGAGGGCGGCACGCAGCTCTCGGGTGGCCAGTGGCAACGCCTGGCTATGGCCCGTGTCATGCTCCGGGCGCCGAACACCGACCTGCTCGTGCTCGACGAACCCACTGCCGCCCTGGATCCAGCGAGCGAACACGCCTTGATCGGGCAGTTGCTTGCGATCAGCCGTAATTGCACGGCCATCATCATTACTCACCGCCTTGCCCTCTGCACCGAGGTCGATCGCGTCATCGTCATGCATCAGGGTCGGGTAATCGAGGATGGGCCACACGCCGAACTTCTCTCGGCCCAAGGACACTACGCCACAATGTTCCACGCTCAGGCTCACCGCTACCAGCGCGATGCAATCCCATTTGAGGCAGACCAGGAGGAGAGTCTCTAAGTTGTCCAGCCAGGCTTCAGCGCCGAGCACTTTGGCCGCAAGCATCCGAATGCGCAAATGTGGTGTTTGTCCTCGGACCCCGGGCCGCTCGATCTCGTCACGATCAACATCGTCACTAACATATAGCGGTCCGACGCTTGTCACATCTGCGGCTTACAGGGCTAGCCCTTACGGAAGTACGATAATCCACAGGGGTCAGCCCCATAACCGGAATCGGAGGCATCACTCCCCGGATCGGCGCTCGGTCTGTATCATGGAGTAACTACCGATCGCCGTTGTTCGGGCGGAGACACTTGACCATGCGCCTGGTTCGGGATGCCCCTGTGCGCCGCGCGCCGATCCAAAGGACCAACCGATGTCCAGCACCCCGGTTTCCCGTCGCCCACTTCGCGACCTGCATGAAGCGCTCGTCTCCGGGCGGATCGACCGCCGCCAGTTCACGGCCCGCGCCGCCGCGCTCGGTCTCGGCGGTTCCGCGCTCGCCGCGATCCTCGCCAACTCCGCCGCTGGGGCGCAAGGGGCCGCGCCTGCCGCCTCGCCAGTCGCGACCCCGGATGCAGCGAGCGCGCTCCGCCCGGATGCCGGAACCGAGGGCCAGACCCGGGGCGCCGGTGGCGATCTCCGGATTCTCGTGCCGCAGGCCGCCTCCGCCCTCAGCGTGCACAACGCGACCGGCGGCAAGGACATTTCGGCCAGTTCGATCATCTCCGAGCCCCTGCTCCACTACGCCCCGGACACCTCCCTCGTCGCCAACCTTGTCAAAACCGTGCCATCCCAGGAAAATGGACTGCTCGCGGCCGACCTCGCGACCGTCACCTTCAACCTCCTGCCGGGCGTTCTCTGGAGCGACGGCGAGCCGTTCACCGCTGATGATGTCGTCTTCACCTGGGAGTGGAACGTCGACCCCGCCAACCAGTCGATCGATTCCGTCTCCTGGGAGCTGATCGCCGCGATCGAGGCGGTCGACGAGCTGACCGTCGAGGTCACCTTCGCCGACCCCACGCTCGGCTGGTTCCAGCCCTTCGGTTCCAACCTCGGGGCGATCTATCCCCGGCACTTCTGGGAGGGCAAGGTGACAGCGGATGCCAACGCCGCCTTCGCCTCGGCGCCGATCGGGACCGGGGCCTACGTCGTCGAGACGTTCTCCCCGAACGACCAGGTGATCTACGCCGCCAACCCGAACTACCGCGAGGCGAACAAGCCCTTCTTCCAGCGGGTGATCCTCAAGGGTGGCGGCGATCCCGCCTCGGCCGTCCGTGCCGTGACGGTGACGGGAGAGTGGGACCTCGCCTTCACACTCCAGATCGATCCGGACGCGCTCCGCGCCGCGCTCGGCGACAAGGGCGCGGTCTACGGTCCGCCGGGCACGGGCGTCGAGAAGATCCAGTTCAACTTCTCCGACCCGAACACCGAAGTCACGACCGAGGTTCCCTCGGCCACCCCGGAAGCGGGGCCGATCGTGCTCTCGGAACGCTCTCACAAGGACACGCCGCATCCGTTCCTGACCGACCCCGCCGTCCGCAAGGCAATCGCGGCCGCGATCGACCGCCAGGCGATCGCCGATCGCCTCTTCGGCGGCGCGCCGACCGACCCACCGGGCCGCAACATGCTGACCGGTCTCGCCCAGTACGAATCACCGAATACGTCGTGGGAGTACGATCCGGACAAGGCGCGCGCGATTCTGGACGAGGCTGGCTGGATGCTGAACGGAACCGTCCGCGAGAAGGATGGCGTCCGGCTGGAGCTTCGCTATGTGACGACGGCGACCCAGCAGCGCCAGAAGGTCCAGGCCGTGGTCAAGAGCAACCTCGAGGAGATTGGGTTTGCGGTGCAGCTTGCCAGTATCGCTGGCAGCATCTTCTTCGATGGCGATTCCGGCAACGAGCAGAATTTCACGCATTTCTATTCTGACATGCAGGAGTACACCGACGGCGCGACCTCGGCGTTCCCGCTCAACTACATGAAGTATTGGTACGCCGGGCCGGACGACGTCAACATGGCCCAGCGCGTGAACGAGTGGACCGGTACCAACAAGACACGCTATCGAAGCGAGGAGTACGACGCCGCCTACGAGCGAATCGCGTCGGTCACGAACCCGGACGACGCGACCGCGCTCTTCATCCAGCTCAACGACATGGTGATCGGCGAGGTCGTCGAGATTCCGCTGGTGCAGGTGGTCGCCGACCGCTACGTGACAGCGAACACGATCCGGGCCGGCAACATCGCGGTTTCGGCGTTCGGGGATGTCTTCTGGAACATCGCCAACTGGAACCGCCAAGCATGAGCGAATCCGTCGAGCCTCAGGGGAAGGTCCGGATCGTGCCGCTCGATCCGAGCCGCATCGGTGAGGTCGCGCGCGCGCTCGCCGGCTCCCTGATCGACGATCCGGGCTTCGCCTCCATGTATCCGGACGTCTCCACGCGCCGCCTCGTGTTGGAATCGCTGATGGGAATGCCGATCGCGGACTCGGCGACGTTCAAAACCGTCTGGGTCGCGATCAACGGTGACGCAAATGAGATCGCCGGCGCCGCCGTCTGGCTTCCCCCCCGGCGCATTTCCCATCACTGCCAGGCGGGGGGTCCGCCTCGTCCCGAAGCTGCTTGCGCTCCTTCGCCATGGCCCGCGAGCCTTCGGCAAGCTCTTGATGATGGGCCAGAACGCGCAGCGGCTGTTCCCCGACGAGCCCACCTGGTATCTCCAGATCCTCGGGGTCGCGCCGGGCCAACAAGGGCGCGGGATCGGCACCCGGCTGATCGCGCCGGCTCTCGCGCTCGCCGACGCAAAAGGGGAACCCGCCTACCTCGAGACCGGCGAGGAGATCAACCTCCGCTTCTACGAACGCGCTGGGTTCCAGGTCCGGGAGGCCGCCGCCCAGCTCGCGCCGGCCCCTGGTCCGACCCACTGGACCATGTACCGCCCGGCCCGGATCGCGGATCCATAACGTCGGACCAGCCAGTCCGCGTTATTCATGAAGTGACATTCCTCCGAGGAAAACAGTTGTAGGGGCCGACCTCGTGTCGGCCCTGTGAAGCTTAGCTTCACATTGGACCCCCGTTGCCCGAACGACGCCCCGTTCGGCGTGGCGCTGCCTGTGCACCGCGCCCGTTTTCGCCAACCGTGCTGCCAAGTCGAATCGCGCCAGACCCGGGTACATCGGTCCCGGATAGGGCCGTCATGCCGGATCATCGCGGCCTCGCGGGCTTCGCGGTACGGGATGTGCCTTCTGTCTGTCTGGATCTGTGTCCCGTTTGGACTGACACATCCGGCGCAGTCGCCGCGACTGGTGTTCCCTACTCGTATCGGCACGATCAGGAGAGAGCGTTATGACAGCCTTTGGCGGACTTACGTTGACGAACCAGGCCACTCCCGATGCGGCCAGCCCGATCGCCAGTTCCGGGAGCTGCGAATCGGCTCAGGAGATCATGAACATCGCGGCCACCGGTGAAGCCTTTGCCGTGACCTTTCTCGGTGTGGCCTTGGCCAGGGCGGAAAGCGGCGACCTGCCGTTGAACGCCGAGCTGGCCGGCACCCTGGCCGCCGCCCGCGCCGCCGAGCAGGCGCACTTCGACGTTTTATCAGAGGCCGGCGCGGAACCTTCGACATTGGAGTTCACGTTTCCCGATCCGGACATTTTTACCAACGTTGGTCTGTTTCTGGAGACGGTCATCTCCCTTGAGGAAGCCTTCATTGCCGCGTATCTCGCCGCCGCCCAGGAGTTCTCCATCCTTGGGGAGCCGGCGATGGCCCAGCTCGCGCTCCAGATCGGCGCGGTCGAAGCCGAGCACCGGGTCGGTGCGCGGTTCTTCGCGATCCAGGCCGGCGAGCTGACCGGCACACCGAACGATGTTGCGTTCGAGAAGGCGATGTTCGGCAGTGTCGGCGAAGTAGCGATGATGCTTGAGGAAATGGGCTTCATTGGCGGCGACGGTGAGACGGTCGTCTTCCCCGGCCCCGGCGAGATCAACACCACCGGTGTGACCAGCCTCGAGCCGTAGCGGCTCGGCAATCGGACGTCACGATGCGAGTCGACACGACACCACCGCTCGACCAGAGCGAAATGCGACACAGTTACAGACACAGACACAGAGGAGCATTCGTATGACAGTGCAGACGAACATCAGCGAGACCCGGCTCTCCCGCCGGACGGTCCTGGCGGGCGCGGGCATCGCCGCCGCCGGTTTTACCGCCGCCCAGGCCGGCTTTCTCCGAGCCGTGGCGGCGCAGTCGGACGAGCTGCAGGACATTCTGGATATCACCGCCACCACCGAGCGCTTCGGCGTGACCTTCCTTGGTGAAGGGCTGGCCAGTAACGAGCTTGGCAATTTCGATCGCCCCTGGCCGGATGACGTGGTCGCGGTCGTGACCGCCGCTCGCGCCCAGGAGCAGTTCCATCTCGACGCCTTCGAGGCGGCGGGCGGTGTGGCGCTGGTCGACACCTTCACGATTCCCGAGGAGTTCCTGACCAGCTTCGATGCCTTCTTCGGTGCCGTCGTCGAGCAGGAGACGGCGGAAATTGGAGCCCAGATCGCGGCGATGACGGCGTTTACCGAGCTGCAGCGCCCGGATCTCGTCAAGCTCAGCTTCCAGTACGCCGCCGAAGAGGCGGAGCACCGCCTGCTGGCCAACTACACGCTCGGCACACGGCCCGCCAACGATGTTGCTTTCGCTTCGGCCCCATTCGAGACCGTCGCCGAGTTCCTGGCATCGCTCGAAGAACGGGGAATCATCGGAGGCACTGGCGCCGAGATCATCTATCCGGGACCCGGTCAGATCGACGCAACGAACGTGATCGAGACAGAACCGGGCGGCCCCGCCGTCGATTGCGCACCGCGGTAGATACGGCGCGAGCTTGGCGGCTCGTCCCCGCTCACAGCGAGGGCCGGTAGCGCACTGGGCACATGTGCTCTTCAACGAGACAGGGCACCCGTCCACAACGAGGGCAATCCCGTCTTGCGAGTCTACCGGACCGGATCGGACAGCTCTGCCCGCTCGGTTACCTGGACGACACCGGGGCTCCCATGAGAGCCCCGGTGTCGTCGCACTGGATGTCCGTCGCTGTCCCTACGCCGTCGCGGCAGGTGCTGTGGCCGGGGCCGCCGGTCCTCCGGCGTCTCCGCCGCGGCGCCGGCCCTTGCCGAACCGCAGGTAGAGCGACGGCATCAGGAACAGGTTGAGCAGTGTCGAGGTCACCAGACCCCCGAGGATGACGACCGCCATCGGATGTTCGATCTCGTGGCCGGGGATCGAGCCGGCCACGACCAGCGGCACCAGCGCGAGCCCGGTCGCCAGGGCCGTCATCAGGATTGGCGCCAGCCGCTCCCGGGCTCCCCGGAGCACCAGCTCCGGCCCGAACGTCATCCCTTCCTCGCGTTCGAGATGCTGGAAGTGGCTGATCAGCATGATCCCGTTCCGGGCCGCGATTCCGAGCACGGTCAGGAACCCGACCAGAGAGCCGAGCGAGATCACCCCGCCGCCGGCGTAGGCCGCCAGCACCCCGCCCACCAGGGCGGAGGGCAAGGTCAGGAACGATAGCAATCCCAGCCGGAGCCAGGCGAACGACATCTGCAACAGCAGCAGGATACCGAGCGCGGCCGCGATCGCGAAGAAGAAGAGCCGTTGTTGCGCTTCCTGGCGCTCGGCGTTCTCGCCCAGGACCTCGGCGCGGTATTCCAGCGGGAACGAGACACCCTCGAGCCGCCCTTCCAGCTCCTCCACCACCGAGCCGCCCTTCCAGCTCCTCCACCACCGAGCCGATGTCGCGCCCGCGCACGTTGGCGCTGACGTCGATCCGGCGCGCCAGATTCTCGTGCTTGATCTCGTTCGGCGTCGGCGCAATCAGGACACTGGCGATGTCACTGAGCCGGACCTGACCGCCGTTCGGGGTGTCGATCATCATGTTCTGGACGCTGGACACGCTGTGGCGGGATCCGGGGGCGCCAATGACCCGGATGTCGTAAATCCGGCCGTTGAGCCAGAGGTCGCCGGTCTCATGACTGGCCACGAGGGTGGCGGCGGCACGCCGGACATCGCCGGGCTTGAGTCCAAAAGCCGCCGCCTTCTCGAGGTCGACCTGGACATCGATCTGCGGGATATCGGCCTGGAGCTCGACATGCTCTTCGACCACGCCGTCGATGTCCCCCAGGATGAGGTTGATTTCCTCGGCCTTGGCGCGCAGCTGGGCCAGGTCCGGCCCGTAGATCCGGATCACGACGGCACTGCTCGACCCGGCCAGCACTTCCCGGATGCGCTCCTTGAGATAGGTCTGCACATCGCGGTAAAGTCCCGGATAGCCATCGACCGTTTCCTGGACCGCCGCCAGCGTATCGTCATAGTCGGCGTCGGGAGAGACGCTGATCCAGTTCTCGGCGAAGTTCATGCCGACCACTTCGTCGGCGGCGGCGGCCTGCCCGATGTGGGCGCCGAAGTTCTGGACGCCCGGGATCGCGCGGAGCTCCGCCGAACCGAGCGTAGTGATCCGCACCATCTCGGGGTGCGAGGTGCCGGGTGTGCCGACCCAGTGCATCAGGAAGTCGCGCTCCTTGAAATCGGGGAGCATCGACTGGCCCATGAGCGGGATCATCACGAGACCCATGATCGCGACGACCGTGACCGACGAATACGCCCAGCGCGGGCGGCGCACGATCCGGCTCAGCAGGGCCGAATATCGCCGCTGGAGCCACGGCACGAGGGGGGAGGTACGGCGTGCGGTCGGCGCCTTCGCGAGAAGGATGCAGGCCATCGCCGGGGTCACCGTCATCGCGACCGCCATCGAGGCGATCACGGCCAGGGCGTACGAGAGCGCAAGGGGCCGGAAGAAGGCACCGGTCAGCCCTTCCATGAAGAAGACCGGCATTACGGCCACGGCGTCGATCAGCGTCGCGTAGACGATCGCGCTGCGGACCTCGACCGAGGCCTCGAGAATGATCGACGCGGTCGATTTGTCGCTTCCCTGCTCCCGGTGCTGACGAAGACGACGCATGATGTTCTCGATGTCGATGATCGCGTCGTCAACGACCACTCCGACCGCGATCACGAGACCCGCGAGCACCATCGTGTTGATAGTCGTGTCCCGCAGGTAGAGCACCAATCCGGCGGCGACGAGCGACAAGGGGATCGCGACGAGGCTGATCAGGGCGCTGCGCCAGTCGAACAGGAAGAGCACGATGATCACCGAGACCAGAACCAGCCCGATGATCAGCGCCCGGAACAGATTGTCGAGCGCGATCTCGACGAACGCCGCCGGCCGGAAGATCGAGGAGTCGACCACGATCCCGGTAAGACCGGGTTCCAGCTCGGCGAGCGCCGCTTCGACGTCCCGCGTGACCTGGAGGGTGTTGCCCCACGGTAGCTTCTCGACGATCAGCATCAGCCCCGGGCCGTCGTTGATCACCGCGTCGCCACTGAGCAACTGATGGTCGATCACGACATCGGCGACATCACCGAGCCCCAGGAACTGCCCGTCGGTATTGCGGATCGCGACCTGGGAGAGACTTTCCGGCGAGACGATCGGCAGCACATGGTTGACGCCGATCCGCTGATTGGGGGTGTCGATGAACCCACCCGTGCCGATCACCGAACCACTGCTGTAGGTCAGCAATCCGGCGTCGAGCGAGTCCGATCCGGCGTGCATCACCTCTTCGAGGGTTACCCCATTGGCCTGGAGACGGGCGGGATCGACCTGGATGTGCAGCATCTCCTGCCGCTGGCCCCAGATCGCGACGTTGGCGACTCCTGGAACGCGCAACAGGCGGGCGCGAACCTTCCAGAAGGCCGTCATTGAGAGGTCGATCTGCGACATCTGATCAGACGACATGCCAATCTTCATCACCCGGCTCGTCGCCGACAGGGGCTGGAGCATGACGGGCGGCGCGGACCAGCTCGGCAGTGTCGGGGCCAGGATCGCGACCCGCTCCTGCACCAGCTGGCGCGCGTTCAGCAGGTCGGTGCCGGGCTTGAAGATCAGCACGACCGAGGAGAGCTGCGCGACCGACTTCGACCGCATCACGTCGAGCCCGGCAATCCCGTTGAGGGACTGCTCCATGGGGACCGTGATCAGCGACTCGACCTCGGCGGCCGACAGGCCGAGACAGGCGGTCTGGATCTCGACCCGTGGCGGCGAGAACTCCGGGAACACGTCGACTGGCATCGCCTGGAGCTGGTTGGCTCCGATGACCATCATCGCGATGGCGAGAGCAATCACGATGTACCTGATCCTGAGGCTTGATCGAACGATCCAGCGCATCATAACGAGGGACCTTTCTGGTCAGGCGGAGAGAGCGCCCGGTCGACGCTTAATGCCCGACGCCGTGTTCGGCGCCGTAGAGCATGGCTCCCCCAACCGAGACGACCTTGACTCCAGCGGCGGGCCCTTCGGTCAGGATCACCAGATCCCCTTCAATGCGCTCGACCGTGAGCGCCTGGCGCACGAAGACCAGCGGTTCCGGACTCGTGAATGCCCAGGCGTTTCCGTGCTCGTCGTAGAGCAGGGCCGAGTAGGGGATCACGCGCCGCGCTGTTCCGTCGATCCGCTCGTCGCTGGCGTCGGCGGTCTGGATGTCCAACCGCTCGGCGGCCTTTTGGGTCAGCGTGACCCGGTTGAGATCGGTGCCCTCGATCGGCTCGACGTGGGCGGGCTCCTCGGCCTTTGGCGTGTCGGCTTCGGCATCCTCCGGCGACTGCCAGGTCCAGAGCCCGAGCAGGGCGATGACGAAAGCGGTGACGATCACGTACCTGGTGTTCCTTGTTCGGTCGGGCGTAGCCATTGGCGGTCCTTCCATATCTTTCTGTGCGCTAGTCCGCGGCGGTAACGGTCGGTTCGAGATTCTGGGGACGTGCCCTCACCGGGTCCGGGCGTGTGCTCGACGCGAAGCGAAGATAGAGACCCGGCGCAAGCAGCAAGTTGACGAGGCTGGAAGTGACGAGCCCACCGAGGATCACGACGGCCATCGGCTGGGCGATCTCGAGTCCGGGGCGCGATCCGGCGAAGGCGAATGGCGCCAGTGCCAGGGCCGTCGCGCAGGTCGTGACCAGGATCGGCCCGAACCGCTCCCGCGACGCGCGCAGGACCAGGCTGGGATCGAACGCGACGCCTTCGACCCGCTCCAGGTGCCGCATGCGGCTGAACAGGGAGACGGTGGCCCTGGTGGCGAGGGCGAACACCACAAGCAGCCCGACGAGTGTTCCAAGCGTGACCGGCTCATCCCTGGCCCAGATCATGAACACGCCGCCAACCATTGCGGCGGGGAGGATCAGGAACGCCAGAATCGCGATCTTCCATGAGCTGAAGATGGCCTGGAGGAGGAGGAAGATGCCAATTACGGTCGCGATCGCGAGCCCGCCGAGACGGCGCTCGGCATCCTCGCTCTGGACCCGGTCGCCGAGCAGCTCGGCGTGATACTCGAGCGGGAACGCGACGCTCTCGAGCCGTGTTTCCAGCGCGGACGCCACCGCGCCGTTGCTCTGGCCATCGACGGTCGCGACGACATCGATGTAGCGCGACACGGCATCGTGGCGAATCGATTCCTGACCCGGAGCCAGGGTGACGGCGGCGACATCGCCCAACCGGACCTGGGTTCCCTCGGGCGTATCGACCAGGATGTTCTCGATGGTCGACACGCTTTGGCGGGTCTCTGGCACGCCGACCACCATGACCTCGAACACCTTTTGATCCTCGAAGAGGGAGCCGACTTCGATGCCGGTGACGAGTGTCGCCGCACTCCGGCGCACCTCGCCAGGCTTGAGCCCGTAGCGCTGGGCGGCCGCGAGATCGACCTCGACCTGCATCTGCGGCTCGCGCGCCTGAACGTCGATCCGGGAGGATTGCACGCCCTCGATCTCGCTCATCGCGGCCTGCACATCCGCGGCGCTCTTCATCAGAACCTCACGATCCTGACCGTAGATCCGGAGAACCACATCGTCGACGGAGGGCTGGGCATTCGCAAGACGGCTATCGAGGTAGGTCTGGACGTCGTGGTCGAGACCGGGGTACCCCCGCACGACCTCGTTCACGGCCACCACCGTATCGTCGTACGACGCGTCGGGATCGATGCTGACCCAGAGCTCGCCCGAGTTGACATCCACCACCTGATCGGACGTCAAGGCCCGGCCGACATGGGCGCCGACATTCCTGACACCCGGAACCGTCTCTAGTTCCGCGCTGATTCGCGAAGTGATCCGGGTCATTTCGGTGAGCGAGGTGCCAGCTGTCGCGTTCCAGGTGACGAGCAGATCCCGGTCCTGGGCGGTTGGCACGATCGTATCCGGCGCGCGGAGCTGGGGCACGATCGCGAGACCGATCGCGAGGAGCACCACGAGGGACGCGATCGCCAGCCCATCCATCGGGAGGAGGCGTCCGAGCAGGCGCGCGAAGCGGTTTTCCAGCTTCGCCAGAATTGGCGATTGGGTGCGGGTCGCCGAGGCCCGCGAGAACAGCAGGGTCGCCAGCGTCGGGGTCACGATCAGGGTGACCGCCAGCGACGCGAGCACCGCCAACGCGTAGGAGACGACCAGGGGCTGGAAGAAAGCGGCCGATTGCCCGTTCAGGAAAAAGGCATCGAACAGGCCGCCGAGGGAGAGGATCGGCAGGGCGGCGAGCAGGATCACGATCGTCGCGGGCATCAGCGGGCCGCGGGCTTCGACGATGGATGCGGCGATCACCGTGGCGGTGGACCGAGTCCCCGATTCGGCGCGGTGCTGGGCAAGCCGCCGCCGGACGTTCGCGAGATCGACCACGGCGTCATCGATCACGATTCCGAGCGTCGCGATCAGGCCGGCGACGATTACCGTATTGAAGGTCGCGCCGCGCAGGTGCAGCACCAGCGCCGCCGAGACCAGGGAGAGCGGGATCACCACCGCCGCGATCAGGGCGCTCCGCCAGTCGAGGAGGAGGAGAAAGAGGACCGCGACCGCGAGCACGATCCCGGCGAGCAACAGGTTGCCGATGTTGGCCATCGCGGAATCGATCAGGTTCGCGCGCTGGAAGACCGTCGAGTCGATCGTGACGCCGGTGAGGCCCGAGGCCAAGCCCGCGAGCGTGTCTCGCACGCCGTTGGTCACGGCGTCGGTGTCGGCGTCCGGGAACTTCTCGATCACGAGCAGGAGGCTCTCGCCCTCGGCCGCGACCGCATCGCCGATCAGCGGCTGGTGATGCTCGACGACCGAGGCCACGTCACCGAGTGCCGGGCAGGCGGCGGTGCCGGCCGCGGTCCGCTCCGCGTAGGAGGTCGCGCAGCCCTCGATTGGGACTCGAGCCAGTTCCTCCGGCGACCCGATCGGCAGCAGGTGCTGGACGCCGAGGCGCTGGTTGGGCGTATCGATGAACCCGCCCGTGCCGGGCGCTGACGCTTCGAGGAAGGTTAGCGGCGAGACCCACAGCGCGTTGCCGGTGGTCGCGATCACGTCCTCGAGCCTCACGCCGCGGTCATGCAGCCGTTGGGGATCGACCTGGACCTGGAGCTGCCGCTCGCGTTGACCCCAGATCGAGACGTTGGCGACCCCGGAGACGCCCATCAGCGCCGGGCGGATCGTCCATCGCGCGAGCACCGAGGTCTGGACTGGGGTCAGCTCGGCGGACGACAGGCGCACCATGATCACGCGGCTCGCCGAGGAGAGTGGCTGCAGCATGGTCGGCGGTTTCGAGACCTGCGGCAGCATCGCCGTCTGCGTCAGCCGTTCGGCGACCATCTGGCGGGCGCGCAACGGATCCGTTTTCTGCTCGAAGACAAGGACGATCGATGAGAGCCCGGTGATCGACTGGGAGCGGATGTCTTCCAGCCAGGCGACCCCGTTGAGGAGATTCTGTTCGAGCGGGACCGTGATGAGCTGTTCCACCTCTTCAGCGGACAGGCCAAGCGCTTCCGTCTGAATCTCGACGTAGACTGGACCGAACTCCGGCAAGATTTCCTTCGGGGCGTTGGGCAATTGCCACGCCCCGAGACCCATGATCCCGACCGCCAGGACCACGACCAGCAGACGGAGACGTTGTCCCGCCTCAACAAGCCATCCCAACATCGGCGCGCACTCCCGACGGACGCTGCGCGGCCGGGAAGATCGGCCCCGCACCACGGAACCGGAAGCGGCCACACCACCGGTTCATCGCAATGAGCCAGTGTCGAGACGCAGCCTCCTGGTCTGAGAAACCGGAGACCCGGCAGGAGAGAAACACCGTGAAGTCCGGAAGGAACTCACGTCGTGGCGACCCCCACCAGTCGCCATCCGCACGCCACGCTAGGTTGTCATCGACCTGTACTGATAATAGTACTTTATTACTACCTCTTGTCAACCCCTCTAGTACTTGGTGATCATTTGGTCCCAGGGCCGCGGGCCAGGTAGCAGCTCGCCGGCCTGTAACAAGTAGGGGTACAGATCGCGGAGGGTCGGCTCTTGACCGATGGGGAAGCGTCAGCAATACTCACCCGGTTCATTTCAACTCGATGGTTCAGCGGCCACGGTCAACGGTCGAGGCGAGAACGAGGGCATGATTCGCGTTTTCGCGCACCAGTTGATCCGGCCCAGGCTCGCTGGACCAGCGACGGGCACATCCTTCGATAAGTAGGAAAGGAATCGATCATGAGCCGTATGAATTCGAGAAGCATCTCCCGTCGTTCGTTCGTGACTGCCGCCGTCACCGCGGCGGCGGCGACTGGCGGAGTCGCCGATGTCCTGGCGAGTCGCCGCGCGCCTGTCTTGCTCAGGCTCCAGGGGTCCGGAAACCTGCCGACGCCGCGCGAGCAGACGCTGGTGATGGTCGAGGGCACCAACAACATCTGGGATTCCTTCAACCCGTTCATTCCCAACGGCGAACAGGGCGGATACGGCCTGATCCAGACCTGCCGCGAGAGCCTCTTCTACGCGAACTACCTGACCGGCGAGACCCGCCCCTGGCTCGCCCAGGAATACACCTACAACCCGGATTTCACGGAGTGCACGTTGAAGCTGACGCCAGGCGTGACCTGGAGCGACGGCCGACCCTACACCGCCGACGATGTCGTCTTTACCCAGACCATGTTGTTGGAGAACCCGCAGCTCAACGGCGCGGCCGACGCGATCGCCGACATCAAATCGCTGACCGCCACCGATCCCCAGACCGTCGTCTTCACTCTTGCCGCGCCAAACACCCGGTTCCATTACCGCTTCGTGGCTGGAACGAACCAGGAAGCGATGCGGGTGGTGCCGAAGCACATCTGGGACGGGCAGGATCCCGGCACCTTTACCTTCAACCCACCTGTCTACACCGGCCCCTACACGCTTCAGGAGGCGTCCAGCTCCAAGCTGTACTTCCTGTGGGCCAAGAACCCGAACTACTGGAACACGGCGAATCTCGACCCCAAACCGCAATACGTGATCTACCAGCAGGCCGGGCCGGTCGATACGCAGGTCCAGGAATTCCTCGCCGGCAACCTCGACATGGCGCACCAGGGCGTCGGCTTCGACTATCTCAACCAACAGGTCGTCGAGGCCCAGTACGAGCAGACATCGCGCTTCGATTTTCCCGACCCCTGCCCGCGCGGGATGTACTTCAACGCCGAATCGCCGACCGGCCTGTTTGCGACCCCGGAAGGGCGCCAGGCCGTCTCGCTCCTTCTCAACCGCGAGGTGATCGCGACCACGATCTGGCAGCCGCCTTCCCGTGCCGCCACCATGCCATGGGCCGATTACGAGGCCTGGAACGCCTGGGCGACCCCCGAGGTTATCGGCAAGTACGACCTGAGCTATAACGTCGAGCGCGCGAACCAGTTGCTCGATGGCCTGGGAAGCACCCGTGAGGGCGACATCCGGACGCTCGATGGAAAGCCGCTTCAGCTGAGCTGTATTACGCCAGTGCCGACGACCGGACTGGAGTACCAGATCGGCTCGAACCTGGCGACCTCGGCGCGGGAGGCGGGGATCGAAATCGCGGTCCGCAGCGCGCCGGGCTCGGCTTTCGGCGACGCGTTCTCGACCGGGCAATACGACCTGACGAGCCACTGGTTATGCGGGATGCAGTTCGACCCCAACCAGCTCTACCGCGGGTTTCACTCGCGCAACTACTTCCCGGTCGGGGAGCGCGCCAACCGGGGCGGTGACGCCGGCAATACCCGCTTCCGGAACGCCGAGCTCGACGCCGCGATCGAACAGATGGAGGCCGCCGATCCGACCGACGCCGCGGCCCGGCCAGCCTTCGACAAGGGTCTCGATCTGTTCATGGCGCAGGCCCCGGCGGTCCCGATCATCCAGACGATCTACCCGATGATGTTCAGCACGGCCTACTGGACCGGCTGGCCGACCGCCGAGAACCCGTACACGGTCCCGGCGACGTGGTGGTCGCACTTCCTGTTCGCGATCGGCAGCCTCCAGCCCGCCGCCGCGAGCTGACCCGAAGCACCGACAACTGCGACATCCCGGCCCCAACACGACGGGGCCGGAATGCCGCCGGGCGGTCGTAGGGACCGACCTTGTCAGCGGCATCGGTGGCGATCCTGTGCCGCGCGGCGGCAAATCCAACCCGTAGGAAAGAGTGTCTCGCAGGTGTGTGAGAGGATTTCAAAAATGAGGATGGAAGACGTCAGGGAACCTCACCACATCACTAGATCGTTCAATGTTGCATCAATAATGAGGCATGGTTTACTTTCATCCGAACGCGCCGCTGTGCACTCGCCAAGGTCGTGGGGAGACCCATCTATCGCGAATAGCTGATCTCGATTCCGAGTACCTAACGGCAGCAGAGATTTCGAGCACATCTATCTTCTGCTTGATGCAAGATCACCAATGTGGAATCTGGCATTGCGTAGCACCCCTCATGATGCAACGTTCGGTCGGGACGATTGCTGGATCGGAAGCGTGATTGCGACGAAGAGCATCGCCGAGACGGCTGCACCCGTCGGGGTGAGGTCGTAGTCGAGTTCCTCGCGGACGAGCACGGCGTAGATCATCACGAGGACGAAAGGGACGAAACCGACCGGGCCGATCCCGAACAGCCCGCCGACGCCGAAGCCCATGGTGGCCCCGATCGCGGCCCACAGTGCCAGCGTGTGCCACCTCTGGACTGCCGCCGGAATCAGCGTTACGGCAAGCAGCACGCCAACTAGTGCTCTGTCAGGCATCAAATGCCGGATAGAGGCGCCGGAGCTTGATCCGGGCGTCCTCGGTCGTGAACTGCCAGTCAATGGCCTGGATGGCGGCATTCCGGCGCGCGGCCCAGGCGGTGACG
>JAABUN010004691.1_pt1 | contig 18116 bp, 22 predicted proteins | sample 5559311 | NCBI WGS metagenome assembly JAABUN01 (sample SAMN10711877, study PRJNA513370) | rock metagenome | isolation source: Antarctica rocks | place: Antarctica: Victoria Land, Siegfried Peak sud | reverse complement strand
AGCGGGCCATGACGCTCACGACACACTTTTACTTTGTCGAAACCATAACGGCCCGCTTGCTTACGCGCGCGGTTCACGGAGCACGGGTGTAGTTACAAAAAAGAAGCAAGCGCTGAGGTTTTTCCCTCACCCGCAGGGAGAAGGGAATTCACGCGCAGTGATAATTTGGAGCTGACTTAAAATTTCCAAGACAGTTCGAGCGCATTAGTGCGCGCGAATTCCCTTCTCCCTGCGGGAGTGGTCGCCTGGCGGAGCCAAGGCAGTTCTGAGTTCTACGAAGGCGGGGTGAGGGAAAACGTAAGCGCCTGCTTCAAATCATCCGACATCCGTTCTCACATCTTCAGCACGATTTTGCCGTGCGATTCGCCTTCCATCACCGCGTTATGCGCTTGCGCGGCGTCGGCTAACGCGAACGATTGGTCAATCACCGGACGCAGTTGGCCCGATTGCAGACCGTCCACCAGATCGGCGTGAATCTCCTGCAATTGCGCGCCGTTCACGTTGAACAGCGTCATGCCGTGAACGGTAACATCTTTCATCATCCAATCGCGCGGATTGATTGTGGCTTCGCCCCGGTTGCCGATGACGACGATGCGGCCAAAGGGCGCCAAAACGTCGGGGTCGCGAGCCAGATTTTCGTTGGCGAGCATTTCGAGAATAATGTCGAAACCGCGCCCGCAAGTCGCGCCCAGAGCATCGCTGATGTAGCCATCTTGGTGGTGATTAAAGGTATATTTGGCGCCGACTTTCTCGATGAACTCTTCGTCGGACGCGCTACCAGCGACGGTGAGACCGGCGCGATTGGCCAATTGAATCGCCGCCGTGCCAACGCCGCCCGAAGCGCCATGAATGAAGACGACTTCATTCGCTTTGGCGCCCGCTTTGCCAAAGAGCGCGCGGTGCGCCGTCGCGTAAGGAACGCCGATGGCGGCGCCCTGCTCGAACGAAACGTTAGCGGGCAAACGATGAACTTGACTGGCGCGGCACGCGATCATTTCGGCGTAGGTGCCGTTACCTTTGGGCGCGTAAACGTAAACGCGGTCACCGATTTTCCAGTCGTAAACCTCTTCGCCAATCGCCACGATTTCTCCGGCGCCGTCGCTGCCGGGCGTCCAGGGCAGGTCGGTGTTATTATAGGGCGGCGTGCCCGTGCGTTGATAAGTCTCGACGGGATTAATGCCCGCCGCGTGGAGACGGACGACGACTTCGCCGTTGTCGGGTTTGGGATCGGGAACGGTTTGGATTTGCAGAACTTCGGGCGCGCCGAAGTCTTGGACGATGATAGCTTTCATAACGCCTGTTCGAGTTGCAAATATCGGGCGCGCTTCTACGCTTCGAATTGCCGATTCAATTGAGGCGTAAACCGGTCAATCACTTCCTGCACTGACTGGCCCAGCACTTCGTTAATCATTTCGATGTTCGCGCGGCTGTCTCGCTTGCATTGCTCTGGCGTCAATATCAATTGGAAAGCCTGAGTGCTGCGATATTTCTCGATATGCTCCGATTTCAACCGTGAGCCGATTTTATAGGCGAAGCCGTTTTGGGTGGCAAGCCGCGAAATTTTAGGTGATAAAAATGCCACCACCAATTGCTCTTTAATTGCGTTGAGTTCAGGGTCTATTTCGCTCTTTGGCGATTCGATGTGTAACTTGACGTGATTAGGTTTGCCGTCGCTAATTTCCCAGTGAACCCAGAAAAAGTCGCGGCCCCGCGCGTGATTGCCTTGATTTTTCGACCAGTGCCAACCTTGCTCATGGCCGAAAGTGTAAGGCCCATCAATCGAAGCTCCATCGGTAAATTGCATGATTTATGATTTTCGGTAATTCCCGACTTGTTCTTTTGCGGCTCGGCGTTACCGGTTCTCTCAACTCTGGTTCTTTTCGGGGTCGAACGGCGTGAACTTCTTGAACAAACCCAGAACTACCACCGAAACTGCCGCGTAAATAATGTGATGAGCGATGTTAGCGAAGAGATTGGGCGGCGGCTTTTGCAAACGCGGCTTGAGACCCAGCGCGGGCATAATCGTTTTGGAGCTGAGAGCCGTCGTGCCCCAATACAACAGTTTGCCGGGGATGCCGGTAAAACCCAGCGCCATCACGCCGCCGCGAATCGCTCCGGCGACGGCGCCATAACCAAAGTTGGTCAGTTCCGCCGATAAACCTGGTTTGGCTGCGGGATCGTCGCTCAATCCCAGCGCGTCCGCCGTTTTTTCGGAGGCGCCTGAAGCGGAGTTGTGGACGTAGCGACGTTCCAGGTAATCGGTCAGCGCAAGCGCCAGACTGCCCGCGACGCCCGCCAGGGCGCCCGCCGCAATGCCAGCGCCGACTTGTTTCCAGTTGAGTTTTGCCATAATAGTGGATGACACTCGTTCAAATCAGGGGCCACGAAAAAGGACGCCGACAATTATCGGCGTCCTTCTGGCGTTTTGAGCACGATTCAGCGATTACGCGTGGATTTGCGAAGTCCCTGTTTGCGCCATTTTTTCTTGGGCAAATCTTTCTTCACATGCACAACCTTGGGCTTTGGCGGAAGCGATTGTTGCTCATCAACTTCGGCAGACTCGGTTTGTTCTTCGATGATTTCTTCTTCGTTCATTTTTGTGTGTCTCCAGAATAATTGGGCGGGGACTGCGCCCAATTAAATTTGTTAGCGGCTCAGCGCTTTCTTCAAAAGCGGAATCGCGTCCGAAGGCAGGTCAGCGCCTTTGACGCTCACGCTCTCGAAGGCGGAGCCTTCCGTTGGCGCGATCTCAGACCGCTTTTGCTTTTGCAATTCCAGACTTTTGTAGTGCGCCGTCACTTTACTGAAAGCCTCGTTCTCTGTGGGGCCGCCGATTTTGATTGTGTAATTTTCAGCCATAATTTCATCTTCTGTGACCTATCCGACGTTTGATGCCAAAGTGAGTTGCCAGAGCTTGGTTAACGGCAAAACGAACTTTCAATTCGGCAGCAACGCTCCAGCCACCCAGATTTTCGTAGCCCTGAATGGCGGCTCGGACGTAAATCTCGCCAATTCTGTTTTCGTTGCGCTTTCGAGTCGCCTCTGCTTCACCTTCAATATCGGAAGTGCGGATTTCTTCCAGTCCATAGCCCGTGAGATTCCAGCCGCGCGGCTTGCACAACGAAAGCGTAAGCTCAGGAGCGACAACATGGGATTGCTCCAGATTCCAGTGATTGAGCAGTGTGAACCAATCTCGCTCGCTGTGTCCCCAATTTTGATCGTGGGTATGAAGTAGTGCGACTGCTTCATGGGCGGGCGCATCAATTTCAACTTCATCGACTGTTCCCACTTCCATGCACCAAATCTCGCCGTTGCTTTTTAGCACGACGGCTGCTGCTTCCCTTGCGCCCGACTGCGCATAGGGAAGCAGTTTTTTGAGCGCGTCGAATTTGCCCTGCTGGAACGCAGCCAATTCCGTTTCTGGCCGATCATCGCCCACCCAGAGATGAGCGGCATCAAAGGGCATTAACGTCCCAGCGCTTTCTTCAACAGCCCAATAACATCCGAGGGCAAGTCGGCGACTTCGACGCCCGCGCTCTCGAACGCTTCGATTTTCGAAGCCGCGCTGCCCGCGCTGCCACTCACGATGGCTCCGGCGTGGCCCATCTGTTTGCCCGGCGGCGCCGTCTTGCCCGCGATGAATGCGACGACCGGTTTGGTCATATGATTCTTGATAAAATCCGCCGCCTTCTCTTCGTCGTCGCCGCCGATTTCGCCGGACAAAACGACCGCCGCCGTATCGGGATCGTCGTTGAACCAGCCGAGAACGTCCACGAAACTCGAACCGATAATCGGGTCACCACCGATGCCAACGCAGGTGCTTTGGCCCATGCCGTTGCGCGTCAGTTCGTCCACGATTTCGTAGGTCAAAGTGCCCGACCGCGAGACGACGCCGATGTCGCCCTGCTTGAAAATGCTGGCGGGCACGATGCCGATTTTGCATTCGCCGGGCGTAATCAGACCGGGGCAGTTGGGGCCGATCATCCAACAATCGCGCTCTTTGACGAAGCGGTAAGTGCGCATCATGTCCTGAATCGGGATGCCCTCGGTGATGCAGACGATACCTTTAACTCCGGCATCAACGGCTTCCATGATGGCGTCGGCGCCAAAGGGTGGCGGCACGAAAATCACCGAAACGTCGGCGCCCGTCATGGCGACGGCTTCTTTGACCGTGTTGAAAACCGGCACGGTATCATCGCCGTGTTCCAAGAACTGTCCGCCCTTGCCGGGCGTGACGCCCGCGACGATTTTGGTGCCATAATCCAGCATTTGCTGGGTGTGAAAAGTGCCTTCGCGTCCGGTGACGCCCTGCACGAGAACTTTGGTCTGCTTGTTGATGAGAATGCTCATGGGTTTTGTTTTGTTGGTTGTTTAGTTTGCGTCTTTTTCAGTTTCGTTGAATCCGGCTTCGTCCAGGGCTTTGTCTAAAAGGTCGGCGACGCCGAGTTGTGGCGCCCAGTGTTGCAGATAATCGAGGTCAATGGAAAACGATTGCACTTTTAAGACCGCCAAAATATCGTTCCATTGACGGTCAGATGCGCCATTACCTTTGCGATACCAAACGAGTTTGGACAAAATCAAATCTTCGGCGCTCTCAACCCAGAAAGCAGGAGCCACATCGTCGTCCATATTTTCGAGTTCACGGCGACGCGTAACTTCACGGTCAAAGGCGCTGCCTTTAGAAACGAAAATATCTATCTTTAATCCAGTTTCAAAGTGATAAAGGTTAAAAGAAGCGCGCCATTTGAAGGCCTCTCGAATCATGGCCGCGTCCACGAAATACTTCTCAATGAATCTCTTTTCAAATTCTGCGGCCAAACCATCGGGAGCGGGCAATTCAGCCACCATATCCACATCTGCCGTTGGCCGTCCGTAACCATGCGACATGCCAGCAATAGAGCCAACAACAGCGTAAGAGACACCTTTTTCGGCAAGGAATTCGTCTATCGGCCTCATTGCCCGGCGGACGGCGTCTCGATGTTGGCGAGTGTTCTGCATTGGATGTGTTCCTCAAGTTTCTGGGCGAACTCTTCGCCAAATTGAACGCGCGCCCACTCAACATGAAGCTGTTCCGGCGTGGCGTGGGGACGATGGCGCCTCAACACGTTCCACATCGTGGCAAGAGTATCGTCCATGCGCGCCAGTCCGCGCTCAAATCGCTCTTTACGTCCCATACGTCGCAGATGGTCGAATTGCAACTTTTCTACAACGGGATGTGTATCTTCCGATTGCGTTTTATAAGGCATTATTCATCATCCTCGTAATCGCCCGTCGCGTCGCGCCGAAAGCCTTCGCGCTCCAAATCGCGGCGGTCGCGTTTGGTCGGACGGCCCGCGCCTCGGTCGCGGAGCGGTGTGCCCAGCGCTTTCTCAAACGGCGTCTGCTTTTCGGGCCGAGGGCCGCTTTCGTCGCGGTAAAACTCTTCCGCTTTCTCTTTGGCGACCTGCTTGGCGGGCAAATCGGTTATCACGAATTTACGCTCCCAATCGCCGCGCCGAAACTCGACGACATCGCCTGCTTTAATCGAGGCCGCCGCTTTAGCGCGCCCGCCGTTCAGTTTGATTTTGCCGCCGTTACAATCGGTCGTGGCTTCGTTGCGATGCTTGTAAAGGCAAACGTGCTTGAGCCATAAATCGAGACGGACTTTATCGTTTTTATCTGCCATTTTGAGAGGTTGCGAACCACGAGCGTAAGCGACCGGCCAAGTTTCACTCTCCCAAACCTAAGACTTAGCCGGTCGCTTACGCTCTCGGTTCGCAGTTTTTATATTTTCTGCAAGTTATCGTAACACCGTTTCACGCATTCGAGCGGCGTCAAATCGTTGGGATAAAGCTCCTGCTCAACGATGACGAACTCGGTATTGGCCGGATTGATCGCGCCCAGAATCGCCGACCAATCGCTGTCGTCTTCGCCGATGAAGTAGCGGCTGAACTCGGCGTCGCGGTCTTTGACATAGGGCTTGAGATGAACCGTGCCCAATCGTTTGTTCCAGGTTTCCATGAAATCAATCGCGTCAATTCCGGCTTCCTGCAAGTTGCCGCTGTCCACTTGCAACACGACTTCGGGCGGCGTGTTGGTCGCCAAAAGTTCCATAGCGAAAGTGCCGCCGGGGAGGGGCTCGAATTCCCACATATGATTATGATAGCCGACGCGCGCGCCAAATTCGGCGGCGGTTTTGGCGGCCTGACTCAGCTTTTCGGCCAAACGCATCGCGCCGTCGCGCGTGCCCTGATACTCGCGGCCAACGCCGGGCACGATCAAAAACGGACTCCCCAGCGTCGCCATAAACTCGGCGGTTTGTTGGATATTGTCGTCGGAAACCGAATCGAGCGAGGTGTGCGTTCCGGCGCATTTCAGGCCGAGATCGTCCAAAATTTCTTTCAAATCTTTGGCGGAGTAACCGTGAAAACCGGCGAACTCGACGGCTTGATAACCGATGCGGGCGACATCGGCCAAAACGCCGGGCACATCTTTGGGCAGGTCGTCGCGCAAAGAGTAGAGTTCGAGGGCAAGGGGAATATTATTTGTCATGGAGTGGAGCCGCATTTGAAGCGGCGGATTGTAGTTTGACGCCAAAACAGGTTTAGTTGCGGCGCCAGTCGAGTTGCTCGGCCAAAGCGTTGGCAATTGGTCGCTCGATATTAGAAAAAGTGGCGGCGACTTGTTGCCTACTTAAATCTGGTTTGGGTTTATACCAACCCAGTTTTAGAAAATGCTTGCGCAAGTCCATGTCATCAAAATTGAAACCATGACGCGCGTAAATTTCGTTGAGAGCGTATTGCAATTGCGCCTCGCTCATGGATTCGATTTCGATGCCAAAGTATTTGTCCAAGCGCGTTTCGGGAAAACGCTCGCCCACCAAACCCTGCGAACCGGTTTTGTAGGGACTGACGTAATCGTCCTGCTCGGCGCCGATTTCTGATTCGCGTGCCAACGCAAGCCGCTCGACGTTGCGCTTTTCGTAAGAATTGAAACGCTTTCGCGCATCTTCGGCGCTCAATCCAGGTTCGGGCCGATACCATTTGAAGCGCAAAAACTGCTTGCGTAGTTTCATATCGCCAAATAAAAGTCCGTGGCGCGCGTAGATTTCGTTGATGGCATATTGGGCTTGTTCATTCTCCAATTTGCGCGTTTCGCGGCCTTTGAGCAAGCGCGTTTTAGTTTGCGGATATTTCTCGCCGGGCGCGGCCTGAAGCGGCGCCGCCAACGTTAATGTCGCCGCCAACGCCGCGACGGGGAACAGGCGTTTGAAGGAAAGCATGACTAATATGGGCGCAAAACGGACGCCAACGCTTGTGCGTTTATCGCGCTTCCTTTTGCTTTGCTTCTCGGACACGGCGGTCGAGCGCCATTCCAAAGCTGACCAGTTCGCGCGACAAAGCGTTATAACGCGCATAAGCGTCGCCGCCTTCTTGTCGGAGCAAGCGATAAAGTTCCAGTTCGGGCTGGGCAACTCCAGCAGATTTGTCCGGCGTGAGCAACCCACAATCCACCAATCGGGGACGCGAGATTTGCACCAGATACGATTCCGCACTACGGCGTCCCGCCTGATAATCGGCCAGACCGCGACGCACCATATCTTCGCCGGGCAGTCCGACGATCAGTTCATCAATGTTCATCGCAAAACCTCATTACGTTCGCCCGAAATGTAGCGGCATCCAGCGCCGGGGGACGGCGCGTGGAAATTGGCAGGGACTTTTATCCGAAAACTTCTTCGGCAGTTTTGAAGCATAACAATGGTCTTCCGCTTCGAGAATGAACTCCCGATTGCAACGCCTCAAAGCCCAGCTTTCCCGTTCGTTTCCACTCGTCCTCCGCGACTTGAGCTTTGCGCGCTTCGATGCGTTCGATGTCGTCCGAGAAGAACTCGGCGATAAACGGAGCGAAGTTGCCCCAGCGACCTTCGTCGCCAAGGCCAACTTTCAAATCCGACGCCACACCGTTGTCTCTGGGGCCGTAAGTGTTGATAGTTAGTAACTTGGTGCCCACCTCAAAATTGATAGCTGCGACGACTTCGTAGTCAAACTCAAGCAGCACGACGCAATCCAATTCATCGGTATAGGCGGCAACAAGCGGTGGTTGCGTCGCGACGACGACAGCCGCTCGACTGTCGCCGTTACTCAGATGCTCTTCGATATGCGTAAACCACCATTGGACTTTCTCTGCAAACTTCGGATCGAGCCGCCTTTTGAGCCACGACGGGTAAAGGTTGGGCTGCAACGCCCGCAATTTCTCATGCGATAGCGTCACCATGCCGGGATTGCTGGCAAATGTATCGTCGTTGAGCGTTTGCGTTTTCTGGATTGGTCTACGCATAAAAGTTACTCCTTAACCCGCGTTCACCAACTCGACAATCTTCTGCGCGCCTTCCTGCATCGTCGCGGCGCCGACCAAACTCGAACCTTCCAACAACGCCAGACCTTCCGCCGCGCGCGTGCCGGTCAAACGCACCACAATCGGCACTTTGATGTCCATCGTGGCAATCGCTTCCAGCATTCCCTTCGCCACTTCGTCGCCGCGCGTAATGCCGCCGAAGATATTGAAGAAGATACCTTTCACGGCGGGATCGAGCAACACGGTATCAATCGCCGTCGTCACGGTTTCGGCTTTGGCGCCGCCACCGATGTCGAGGAAGTTGGCGGGCCGTCCGCCCTCGCGTTGCACAACGTCGAGCGTTGTCATCACCAAACCGGCGCCGTTGCCGATGATGCCGATGTCGCCATCCAGACGAACATAGGTCAGGCCGCGCTTGTGCGCCTCGGCCTCGATTTCGTCGTCTTCCTGCTCTTCCTGATATTGCGCCAAATCGGGATGGCGGAACAGAGCGTTATCGTCCAACACGACTTTGGCATCCGCCGCGATGAGCTTGCCGTCGCCGGTCAAAACTAAGGGATTGATTTCGGCGAGGGAACAGTCGTAATCGAGATACAGATTGTAGAGCGCCTTGAGAAATGGCCCCATGCCGCGCAGGGCTTCTTTGGGCAGTTTGGCGTCGAAACCCAGTTGACGCATCTGATAATCCTGCAAGCCGATGGCGGGGTCGAGGTGCAGTTTGGCGATGGCGTCGGGGTTCTCTTCGGCGACGACTTCGATTTCGATGCCGCCTTCTTTGGAGACCATCACGATGTTGCGGCGCGCCGCGCGGTCGGTGGTGATGCCCAGATAATACTCTTCTTTGATGTCGGCGGCCTCTTCGACCAAGACCTTCTCGACGGTAAAGCCTTTCAAGTCCATGCCCAGAATTTGCGTCGCGACTTCGCGGGCTTCTTCGGGCGTTTTGCCGACTTTGATGCCGCCCGCTTTGCCGCGTCCGCCGGTATGAACCTGCGCTTTGACGACGACGGGTTTACCGATTTCGCGCGCGATGGTTTCGACTTCATCGGGCGTGGTGGCGACGCGGCCTTGCGGCACGGGCACGCCATATTTTGCGAGCAGTTCTTTGCCCTGATATTCGTGAATTTTCATGTTGAGTTGGGGAGTTTAGTTGAGAGCGAACGAAGTTGACGCCCTTCGACATTGATTTTAGGAAGGCGCTACGTTAAACCCCCTCTGTCCTTACGGACATCTCCCCCTTCGTAAAGGGGAGAAAAGTCGCTTAATTATATCGCGTTTTTGCTTGCGGCCAGCGCATTATGGTTTCGCTCTTTCTCCCCTTTACGAAGGGGGAGATGTGCGAAGCACAGAGGGGGTTAAACGTCATACCTGCTTCAACCTTCATTCATCCGCCGCACTTCGTAAGAGAATTTAACTGCATCTTCGACAAAGCGCGAGATTTTGGCTTCCTCTTCGAGCAGTCGAATCTGTTCGTTGATCTCGTCAATGCGCGCTTGAATCAACAGGGAATCAATATCGTCAGCGTCCTGCATATCGATTAACAATCGCTTGCGCCGCGTTTCGAGCGCGCCCACGAAACGATTCCAATCGTCGGAGCGCAGCGTTTCGCCATTGAGTGCTTCCTGGACGGCGCCGTCGAGCACTTCGGGGTTTTCATCGGGAGAGGGCAACATTTCGCGCTTATAACCTGCAAATCTGGGGCGCAAACGCGCGCTTGTTGCGATACTTACCACAATGAAACGTTATCGCTTGTGGATGTTAGGCGCGTTTGTTGTCGTGACGGCGTTGCTTATCGGCGCGACGATAATGGCGAGGCAAAATCCGCTCTTTCGATTGGGTCGCTACGAGAAGACGCTCGGCTTCTCCGACTACGTTACTCATATGGTTAAGCGATCTGGGCGCTCGTCCAGCAGCGAATTGCTCGAACTCGCTTATCCAATGTCGCGGGATTACGAGTTCATGATCAGTTGCCAGATGAACGTGAGAGGTCAGTTCGGTTGGGGTAAGCTCCATCCGGGTCGGGCAGGTCGTATGTATAGCGCTCAACAGAAACTCACGCCCGCACAACTGACGAAGATTCGGCAGTTGATGCGCGATTTGCCGCCGAGTTCTGCGCCTACGGATCGCTGGGACGTGCTTGGAGTTGTGCTTGATGACTCGATTTCAACTCCAGCACAAATTCGCCTTTACGACCGACGCCATCCGCCCGCGCAAATTACGGAAATTTGTCACATCCTCAAGATGCCGCTCGACTTAACACAATACGGGTAAACCCCGTCAAATGCCCAGCGCGCCGTAAACCAAATCGCGCGTCACCAGCGCTGCCTCGCGCACGCAGAAGAAGACGCGGCGGCGCGGCTCCAACTGCGACCACGCCGCCGTCGCGGGCGAGGGATGCGCCGTCAAACCGAACGCCGCGCAGTCGCGTTGACAGCGCCACAAATGATACGGATCGGAAACCGCGATCACGCTCGCGCCCGCAGGTAGTAACGGCGCGCCGAACTTGGCGTTTTCCCAGGTCGAGGTGGATTTCTCTTCTTTGATTATTACCTCGGCGGGCACGCCCCAGCCAAGTAATAATTCTTCCTGCACCAGACTTTCGGCGGGCGGATAGGCGCCGACGCCGCCGGTGCATAGTATCGTGGGCGCCAGTCCGCTTTTCCATAACTCGTAAGCGTGCCTCGTGCGCGCGCGCAACGTCAACGAGGCGCGGCCATCGCTTTTGACGCCGCTTCCGAAAATCATAATCGCGTCGGCGCTTTGGGCACGGTCGCGCGTGCCCCAATTGTTGAGCCACCAGCCCAACGCGCCCAGGTATATTAGCGGTGCCAACAATAAAACGCTCGCGAGAATCAGGCGTTTGCGGCGGCGCGGGCGGGATGAACTTGGGGACATGAATTTCTTTCAAGAAAATGGTTTAATCGTTGCCAAGGAGCCGACATTTTCCTGCCAGAGGCTCTTGGCCTTCACACTCGATATGCCACTGGCCCGTTTCGCCCGTCTGACAGTGCAAACAAACCGTGATCCCGTCTTGAATTGAAACAGTCGCTTGCCACTCGTCGCCAATGCGCGAGAGCGAACAATCAAATTCGGTAGCGCGATACTCGCTAAAAAAGCGGTTGAACGGATGCTCGATAAGCTCGGCGCGCGAGGGCGCGCTCAAGAACACACAATCGCGCGCCGAATCGCCAGATGCCAACGGTGCGGCGCCCGCCAGCAGCAGAAAGCCCACGCGCTCATCCGCCATAGTCGCCAACAAAAAGCCGGACATCCTAAAACTTGATCCCGCCGCTTACCACTTTCATCGGGTCAACCGGCTCCCAGCCGATACGCGTCTCGAAATGCAGGTGCGGCCCCGTCACGAAGCCGGTCGCGCCGACTTCGCCAATCTTCTGGCCTTTGCCGACGCTATCGCCCTCGCTCACGGCGCGCTCCGAGAGGTGCATATAAATCGAATACACGTTGCAACCATGATCGATAACCACGCAATTGCCGCGTAATGCGGGCAGATAAGCGCTCATCGCTACGCGCCCCGAATTGGACGCGATGACCGTGCGACCTGTCGGCGCTTTGATGTCGCTGCCGTTATGCTGGCCCCACCATTTGCCGTTGACGTAACGCTTGCGGCCATAACCCGAACTTGACGAACCGCTTACCGGCATCAGCCAATTACCGCTCCACAGGGGTGCGGCGTAACTGTCCTTCATCTTGCTCTGGACGTAGACTTTCTCGGCGCGCAACTTATCGGTCGCGTGCATCTTGGAGGCGGTGCCTTTGTTGCTCATGGTGATGCGTTGCGTCGGGAAATACCGCTTGCGCGCCGTCACGCTGGCCGATAGAATCTGCTCTTTGCCATTGACCATCACGCGGGCGCGCAGGGGAAAGAGTCCGGCCTGGCGGTCGAAGGGAAAGCCGACGAAACCGCGCACCACGCCGCCGTCGCGTCCGTAAAACTTGATGGCATCGGTATCGAACGCCGCCATGCCGACGCCTTCGATGGTCTCGCCCGCCGCCGGGTAAACCGTCACGGTGAGGACATCGCCGGGTTGCGGGTTGGCGGGCCAAACCTTCAGGGTCGCCGCCCGCGCGGGCGCGATTGCGGCGCAGGTCAAAGCGCCGGTAACTAAGAGTGAGGAAAACTTCATTCGATTAAAGTGTGACGCAATTCGCCCCTTATGAACCGCCGCCCGCCGCTTCTTGACGCCCTCCGCCCCGCCCTGACCGGGGCGCGCGACGGTCTGCGCGATTGGGCATCGCCGCGCATCAACCCGTTTCTGGCGCAGGCGCGGCGCGTGGACGCGCGCGGCGCCCGTTGGCCGCTCGCGTTGCTGTTCATCGTTTTGCTCTGGTTCTGCGGAATGGCCGCCGACGCCGTGTTGCCGGGCGAAATCGGACAAGGCCGCGACTTCGCCACCGACGGCGCGCGTTTGTGGATCGCCATTGTGTGGGTCACGGCGTTCGTCATGGCGCGGCTGCGCGATAGCGAACTGCTCCGCACCGAGGTCATCAAAGGCCGCTTCGAGCCGCTACAGTTGATGCCTTTGTCCGCCACAAGGCGCGCCTGGCTGTGGAGCGCGCCCAATTCGCTGTGGGGTCTGCTACTGTGCGCGACGATGCTGCCCGCCATCGCCTGGGCTTTGGGCAGCTGGCTCGAACCGCGCGAGGCGTTGTTGTTAATTGCGCTGGTTATGCTGACGCAGTGGAGCGTGCCGCTATGGTCGCCGCTCGCCTGGCGGATGCAGGCGACGGGCAAGTCCGACAACACCGAGAAAAACCCGTTCAAGGAGATGTCGGCCAACAGCCGCAAAGCCAAAATGCGCGACGGCTTCACCCTGCCGCCCGATTTGGCCGTCGGCGCGCGCGGCTGGGGCGGCGGCGTCGGGTTAATGGCGCCGCTCTGGTTGATGTTGCAATTCGGTATGGCGGGCCTGGTGATTGGCGTGGCGCGCGCGTATTGGACGGGCCTGCCGTTTCATGTGCGCGCGGCATCCGATGAGATTTGGTTTAACTGGCCCTTGTTCATCGTGCGCTGGATGGGAGAAGCGCAACCGTTCTTCGGCTTTGCCCTCGCGCCGATTGTGCTACTCTTGCCGATAGGTTTGGCGGGCGCGACGATGCGCGTTTTGCGATTGGCGGCGGTCACCGGGCGCGAACCGTTCTGGACTGGGGCCCGCATTACGCTGTGGCAACGCGCGCAAACGATGCAAAGCGCGCTGTGGTTCACGTTTCTGCTGGGCGCGTTGTGGCCGGGCGCCATCGAGAACGGCGCATGGTTGACCAACTGGTTCAAACTGCTGGCGGGCACGCCGACGCAGGCTTTGGCGGCATGGTGGATCATCTGCGTGGCGGCGGGCGCTCTGGCGACGACGGCGATGTGGCGCGCGGCGCTCGAACTGCCGGTCGGCCCGCTAACGCTCCGCGCCCAAGCTCCGCGCGCCGCGAAGTTGGCGGCGCGCGGAATGTGGTGGGCGCTGGGGTTCTGGGCGCTTTCGTGCTTGCTCGGCTGGCGCTGGCCGTTTAGCGAGCTGTGGCTGCAAGTTCTGCCTGCGTCGCTGTTAATGGCGGTGGTCTGGATTAGCGCGCAAGCATCGAGTTGGGCGGCGCAACGCGCGCCACGCTTTGGGCTGGCGTTCGCCATCTGGCACGCGCTGTGGTTTTACGCGGGGCCACTCGGCGGCGCGCTGTTGCTGATCGTCGCGCAGTTCCCGACTTCGCTGCTGGTCAACTTCTACCCGCTCTCGCCGTGGACGCTGTGGCTGATGCTGCGCGCGCCCAACGTGAGCGTGATTTTCTGGATCGCGTGCGGCGCGCATCTCGGTTTAGCGCTACTGACCGGCGCCCTCGCGTGGCGACTGGGCCGCGACCGCCTGTCGGTTATGGCGTTGCCCAATACGCCCGGTAACGAAGCGTTATTGGATGAACTGACGCCCAACGCGCCGCCCGAAAACGCGCCCGCCGTGCCCGCGATGGCGGCCAATATCAGCCTGTCGCGTAAGCCATTGCCCCCTCCCGACGCGTGGACGGCGCGTTTGCTCGATTGGCTCGCGCGCTTCGATAATCCGCTACTATTGCTCGAAACGCGGCGCGCGCTGGCGAGCGCCGCGCCCAAATCGTTCGCGCTATGGATGCTGGCATTGCAGGCTCTGGTGGCGAGCGTGCCGACATTAATTTTGCCCGCCCTGCGCCAACTGACCGGCTATTGGGCGAGCGACGCCTTTCTGATGTTCGTCGGCTTGCTCCTGGCGATCCCGTGTCTGGCGATGCTCGCGGGCACGAGCGGCGCCTCGCTCTGCTACGACCGCGACCGCTTGGATGGCACGCTCGAATTGCTCTTCCTGACGCCGCGCACGGCCCATGAAATCGCCGTCGGCAAAGTCGGCCCGTTCGCCGTGCGCTCGGCATTATTGGGCACGCTGTTCGCGCCCTCGTTCGTCGTCGGCGCCTTATTGCTGCCCACCGCCGCCGAACCGTTGCTCACAGCCGCCTATTTCGTGGCGCCCCTATGGGTTTGCGCGTTAGTCGGGCGCGGCATCGTGGGCGCGCATTGGATGGCGCTCAAGAAACGCAAGGTCGGAGTGTCGAACGCTTCGTTCGCGATTTCGCTCGTCGTCGCGTTCGCCTTAATTGTGGAGGCGGGCGCGATTATCCTCGCGTTCGTGTCGGGCGCGCCGTTCGTTATTTGCGCGGCGCTGTTGTTGGCGGCGATTTACGCGGTCGAGGCGGCGTGGCTGTGGAAGCGCGGACTGGGCGCACTGGAGCGTTGGCGCTGGCAGGGCGCGCCAGGCGCGAAGTGAATCGGGCGTTATATTTTGGGATAGTTACGATCTGTTGGCGAGCGTCATGTTATGGCTCTCTCAAAACGTAACGCCCTACTCCACCAAATTCCCATATTTCTCCGTCACCACATTGCGTTTCACCTTCAGCGTCGGTGTGAGTTCGCCTTTTTCGGTCGTCAACAATTCGGGCAACAACGCAAATTTGCGCACCTTCTCGAAGTCGGCCAAACCGCCGGTTTGCGCGTCAACTTCGCCGCGAATCAGCTTATTCACTTCGGCGTGCGCGACCAATTCATCGTCATTCGAGATATTCAAATCCTGCGCCTTGGCCCACTCGCGCAGTTGCCCGAAATTGGGCACAATTAAGGCCGCGACCGATTTCATCTTGTCGCCCAACAACACGGCTTGAGCGACATATTTCGATTCCTGCAACTGCAACTCAATCGGTTGCGGCGCGACCTTTTTGCCGTTGCCCAGCACCAGCAAATCTTTCTTGCGGTCGGTAATTTTCAACACGCCCTCGTCGCTGAGTTCGCCGATGTCGCCGGTGTGAAACCAGCCGTCCCTCGTCAGAACTTCCTTGGTTTCCTCTTTCTTGTTCCAGTAACCTTTCATCACCGATGGTGCGCGCACCACGATTTCGCCGTCGTCAGCGATCTTCACTTCGACGCCAGGCAGAGGCGGCCCGACCGTCCCCAACTGCGGGCCAAACGGACGATTGACGGCAATCACTGGCGAAGTCTCGGTCAGCCCGTAACCTTCCAAGGTTTCGAGACCGAGGCCGAGGAAGATGGCGCCCAATTCGGGCGCGATGGGCGCGCCGCCCGAAATGAAATGCTTGAGCTTGCCGCCGAACTTATCGCGAATCTTGGCATAGACGAGCTTATCGTAGACCTTGAACTTGATCTTCTCAATGATCGAAAGCGACGGCGCGCCCGCTATCTGACCTTTATGCGCGCCCGCCTTGGTCGCCAGTTCGAGCGCCGCCAGATAAGTTTTGCGCTTGCCTTCGGGCATCGCTTTGGCGGCGGAATAGAGTTTCTCGCGCGACGATTCGTAGAGGCGCGGCACGCACGCCATCACCGTTGGGTGGGCGAGCTGCATATCTTTGTCAACGGTGAACAAACTCTCGCAGTAAGCGACGCTTGCGCCCAGCCGTAGCGGGAAGAATTGCCCGGCGGTGCGCTCATAGATATGGGCGAGCGGCAGGAACGACAGAAAGCGGTCGGCGGTGCCGAGATGCGGTGTAATCTTGGTGATGGCGACGGCATTGGCGACCAGATTTTTGTGCGTCAACATCACGCCTTTGGGCGTGCCGGTCGTGCCCGACGTATAGATAATCGTCGCCACATCGTCGGGAAAGGCGGCGGGCCAGGTCGTCTCGAACAGACCGGCGTTGGCCGCGAGATGCGCCGCACCGCGCGCTTCGATGGCAGCGAACTCTTCGTAACTCCAGATATGTTTCAGGTCGGGCAACTGCTCGCGCACCTTGTCCACTTTGGCGCGCTGCTTATCGTTGGAGACCAACACCAGACTGGCGCCGCTATCGGCTAAAATGACCTCGACTTGATTGGCGGGCAAAGTCGAATAGAGCGGCACCACGATGATGCCGCACATCTGGCAGGCCAAATCCATCATTGCCCACATCGGCGAGTTCTCGGCCAGAATCGCCGCCCTGTCGCCGCGTTCAAGGCCCGTTTCCAGCAGCGCCCCAGCGACGTTGCGCACGCGCGCGGCGACCTGAGCGTAGGTCTGAAACTGGAAGGCGCCATCGGCCTTGACGCCGAGGTAGGGCCGCTCGGCGAAGTCCACGAATGAGCGTTGCGCAAGTTCGGCTAAGGTCTGCGGAGGTTTGGAAGGATCGAACACGCTATAAATTTTAGCGCGGATGGCGCCGGTTGTGGCATCTGCGACAGTAAATCGCGTTGACGAAAACGGAGCGCCGGTATTTAAAAGCAGAATGTGCGTCTTTTGAGAGCGATTCCGCGCCAGGCAACGGCTTGACTCTCACGCGCTCCGTTACGACCTTCGCCCGCATCGCCGCCGCACCACTCAATAACGCGAACAAGGCAATATCCGAAGTCGCATAAAGCTTTGGTAAGGGCAAGAGAGAAGACAGTATGGCAGTAGTGAAATTCAATAAGTAGTAACGAGTTCAGTGGGAGAAGACGTCCAATCCGGCGTTAAGGACTTGAACTGATTGTCTAATGTGTAATACCAAGGTCGTGCAGCCTTGCAGAAGTATCCGCTCCATGAGTGAATACGTTAACGTTCTTGTCTATGTAACGAAGAATCCCATCCTTGTCAATAATCATCGTGCGACGCCATGCAGTGCTATAGGGTTTGCGAGCGGCTCCGTATAGAATTGATAGATTACGTCCTGTATCGGGGATGAGCGGATAAGTCAATAGTCCGTGCAGAATCAGGTTGCGGTGGCGCCATAGTTTACGAGTGAATGGTATTGCGGATGGGATTGAACCACACTCCAGTCGAGGTCGAGTTTGGAACAAAAGAGTTGGAGGAGATGCTCATTCGCGCACTTCTGGTGAGTTGAGGCCCAGGAAAAGGAGGGGCGTTGCGTGTTGATCTGGTCGAGTTTGGCCACGTTTAGCGCCGCGAAAGAGCTGTTCCAGGCAAAGTCCAAAGCCGAGGCCGTTCTGTTTTGGCAGTGTTGGAGTCCGGCCCCGCTCTTGGCATCGCGGAAGAGGAACTCGATGTGAAAACGGGCGCGGTAACGTCGCACGATGTCACAGCCACTGCTGCCCAGATCGGTGCAAAACAGCAAGATGTGGCGCGGAGCTTTGTTGGCGGCTTTGTTCGCGGCTTTGTTCGCGGCTTTGTCTGGCAGCAGCAAAGCGATCTTGATGTTTCGTTTGAGCGACCGGAGCTTTGGCCGGAGCTTTGGCCGGAGCTTTGGCCGGAGCTTTGGCTGGAGGCAAACTCTGTTTGGCGTGGAGAGCGTAAGCGGTGGTTTGTGTGAGGTCAACCACGCTGACCAGAGAGAGT
>JAABUN010004690.1_pt1 | contig 18117 bp, 22 predicted proteins | sample 5559311 | NCBI WGS metagenome assembly JAABUN01 (sample SAMN10711877, study PRJNA513370) | rock metagenome | isolation source: Antarctica rocks | place: Antarctica: Victoria Land, Siegfried Peak sud | reverse complement strand
GATGCCATGGTTCACGAAAAGCTAAGCCGCCCAAACCCTTACAACCAAGTTCGCCTTTGGATGGTAGGTGGTTGGAGCCTGCGGCGTATGGCGTGGAGGTGGCCTGAAATTGGACCGCCCTCTACAGCCCGACACCGATCGCCCGCAGACCGGCCTCGGTGATGCGCAGAACCACCATGGCGCCGTCCAGCGTCCAGGCGGCGCCGGGGTCGTCGTGCTCGGTCGCTGCGGGTGCGAGCAGTCCCGCCAGCAGCAGCGCCTTGGCGACCGCAGCGCGCGGTGCAGGCGGCAAGCCTGGCGGCGGCATGGCGATGCCGTCTGGGTGCTCGGCGGCGGCCGTCAGGATCGAGGTCTGGGTGGTGGAAACCGTCATCGTCGGGGCTCCTGGTGCAGCACCCGATCAGCCGGGTGCTACGACCCTGAGCCCCGCCGGGCAGGCCCGGACGGAGCAACGTGGTAATCGTTAGCCGTGCTGACGACGCTTCGCTCTGATCGACGGCAAAGCCAAGCAGATAGTGATCCCATCGGCTCCTGACGGGTGGGTAGCGCCAACGGCGGCCGGACTTCTCCTTTCGACCCGAGTCCTCTGACGGTGCCTGTTGCAGGTCCGGCGCGGTGCCCGGCACCGCTTTGACCTCGACCGCATCCGCCGATGCATCTGTCGATGACCGATCTCCTGCCGACAGCCGCGCCAAGTCAGAAAATCCCCATCGCCATGCCGCTGGCAAGCGCCTGCCCGCAGTCCTCGCCCCGGCCGAGGTCCTCGGCGCAGATCACCTTGGCCGCCAGGATCGCTTCGGGTGTCTGGGCGTGGGTGCAGACGATGAGCGGATCGGCGACGGCGCGCAGCCGCCAGCCGGTGGCGATGCGCTCGACCTGCCGCGCCGCGCTGCGGCCATCGCTGCCGGCGCAGATGAGCGTCGCGTAGGGCCGGCCGTTGATCCGGTCGAGGGCTGGGTAGTAGCTCCGGTCGAAGAAGTCCTTCATCAGGCCCGCCATGGCCGCCAGGTTCTCGGGCGTGGCGAAGAGGTAGCCATCGGCCAGCAGGACATCCTCCGGCCGTGCCTCCGAGGCCGGCAGCAACCGCACCGTCACCTGTGGCTCACGGGCAGCACCGCGGGCGGCGGCCTCGGCCATCTGGCGAGTGCCGCCCGTCTGCGAATGGAACACGATCAGCAACGTTCTCATCGGCGATCGCTGCCATTCAATCGAGCGTTCATGAGCACACATTCCGGCGGCACTCCTGGCACTTCCGGCCGTCGATGCCGAGGTCTGCAACGGCTGACCTCCAATGTGTTGCAGATGGCACAAACCCGACTCAGGAGAGCCTTAGATGTACCTTGCCCGCTTTTCGTACGACGTGCTGCCGGTCGATCGGCAATGCGCCATGGACTTGATTCGGCAGGAAGTCGACGCGGCCCGGGAGGCGGGCCTCACCACCCGCCTGCTGGTGCCGCTGACCCGTGGCCAGGGCGGTGCGGCGCTACAGTTCGAGGTCGAGTTGACCAGCCTGGATCAACTTGAACAGGTCCGCCACCACCACGGCGGTCCTGGCCAGGACGCCGGCAGCCTGATGCAGGCCTTCAGCGGCAACCTCCGCTCACCGCCAGGCGTCGAGATACTGCGCAGTGATGACCGCCACGCAGCCGAGAGACACCAGCCGCGACGCCGATACCCCGAAGCGCGGAATGGTTAGGCTTCTGGCGCCGCTACTGGTTGTCGTGGCGCTGGTCAGCTGCGGCCCGCGCTACACCCCACCTGAAGCCCGTAAGGACCAGGCCCTTGCAGCACGCGCCAGCATCGCCGCGACGCGGCCGGCCGCCGCCAGCGGGCGCTCCGCAGCAGAGGATTCAGAACTTCTCACCGCCGTCGCCGTGAGGATCGACGCCGCGGCTCAGCCGATCTGCACGGCACATCTCCGTCGCTCCTGCAACGTCAAGGTATCCCTGGATGCCTCTGGAAGGCCCAACGCGGAAGCCAGGAGCCGCGATCGGGTGGTGGTGACCGCGGGCCTCATGCGGCTGCTGGGCGATGCGGACGAGGTTGCTGCGGTAGTCGGGCATGAGGTCGGCCACCACCTGGCCGGACACCTGACGCGGCAGTTGGTCCGCGGCACGGCGGTGGGCACGGCGGCCAGCGCCGCCCTCGGCGCGGTGGTGCCGTTCGGTGGCCTGGCTGCCTGGGCGCTCGGCCAGGCGGCGGCCGAACTCGGTGCGGGCGCGGTGCGGCTTGCCTATTCGAAGGAGGAGGAGCGGGAGGCGGACTACCTTGGCGCCTACCTCGTCGCACGCGCGGGCTATGACGTGGACCGCGCAGGGAAGGTCTGGGTGGCGCTCACGCAGCCCGGCTCGCCTGAGACATCCGGCCTGCTGGATAGCCACCCCGCGGGGCCGGACCGGTTGGCCGCGTGGCAGCGTACCTCGGAAGAAATACAGGCCTCGCCCGACCTGATGCCCCGACGTGCTGGCTTTTGAGCGGGTGCGGAATGTCGTCGGCAGCCGTAGGCGCGGCGATGACGTCCGGGTGTTGGGCGGCCGCCGTCAGGATCAGGTTCTGGGTGTTGGAGAGCGGCATTGTCGGGGCTCCTGGTGCAGCACCCGATCAGCCGGGTGCTACGACCCGGAGCCCCGCCGGGCAGGCCCGGACGGAGCCGCGCGGCGATCGTCGGCCGCGGCGCGTGACCGACCATTCGCTCCGTGGCGGGCGGAAGTGAAGCAGAACACCGGCCACCTCTTCTCACATCGTCGGCGGCTGGGCGATCTCGGGCCTCCCCGCCGCGCTGAATTGTTCGTTAGGACACCGACACCGAACCGCCCGATGCGTTCTCCTCTTGTAACCCAAAGGGATTGTCGCATCATGAGCGAGCCGATCGAGGGTAGCGGAGCAGCGGCGGTGGGCGCCCATAGCAAGGACGCCATGGAGGGCTCCCACGGACGCACGCCGCCGGACCAGGGCCGATCGCAATCGGCATCATCCGGACATGGCGTCTCGAGCGCGTCGAATAAGGCTGAGGATGTCGGGGCATCCGTCCGCGGCGTCTCCGACGCCGTCAGGTCTACAGCCGACCAAGCGTGTCAGGGGGATGCTCGTCTGGCCACGACGGCACAGGAAGGTATCTCGCGCGCCGGCCGGCAGGCGTATCAGCAGGGCGCTCAGGCTGGTGAGTATGTAGGCGGCATGGTCAGGGGTGATCCGCTGATCGCGTTGGCAGCGGCGGGTGTGCTGGGCTTTGCCCTGGGGCTGTTCATCGGCCGACGGTGATGCATTTGGACCGGCGATAGGCGTCGCAAGCACAAGCGCGGTCGGCTGGAACACGCACGAACTCGCGCGAGCGCTAAGTTGCAAGGTCGCGGCACGGGATTGGCGGCATTCGGGGCACGGTCTGGCTCACCGCGAAACCGCTCGCGGCTCTCTCCAACTACGGCCATCGCCGACGCGACTTGGCGCCCTCGCCCGGCCCGATTGGCGCAACGGCCGATCCTGAGAAGCATGCGCCAAGGCCATCGCATGCAGGGGCCGGGGGCTCGCACCGGACGGGCGGCGCGCAGCGCCTCCAGTGCTGCGACGAGGTCATGATAGTCCGGTGCGTCCCAGGCAGCCAGCACGGCGCGGGCGGCATCAGCCGTGGTGCCGGCGACACATGTAGAGGGCGGTCCAATTTCAGGCCACCTCCACGCCATACGCCGCAGGCTCCAACCACCTACCATCCAAGGGCGAACTTGGTTGTAAGGGTTTGGGCGGCTTAGCTTTTCGTGAACCTATGGCATCTGCCAAGGGCTGCCGAATTGGCCTGGTTTTACTCCACCCGGTGGCCTGAAATTGGACCGCCCTGTACATCCACAACGGCAACCGGGCGGAGGATATCATCCAGACCACCGGGGTGACCAAGCTCGGCATCGAGGGCATCCCGCCCATCGTCACCCCGCGGCGTGCTGGTGGACATAGCGCGTGCCCGCAACAAGCCGATGCTGGAGGAGGGCGAGGTCATCACCGCCGACGACCTGCGTACCGCCATGCGCGATCAGGCGGTGGAGGTCCGCCGCGGCGACGTGGTGCTGATCTACACCGGCTGGGTCGAGCTGCTGGCCAGCGACCCAAACCGCTTCGGCAAGGGATAACCCGGCATCGACAACGGCGCGGCGGAATTTCTCGCCGGGCTAAACCTGGTGGCGGTCGGCGCCGATACCTGGGGAGTGGAGGCGGTGCCCTTCGCCAATCCCCGGCGCATCTGGGAAGGCCACCAGACGCTGCTGGCCAAGAACGGCATCTACATCCTGGAGGTGATGGACACCCGCGAACTGGCCAGCGACCGGCTGACGGAATTACTGTTCGTGCTCGGCCAGCCGCTGCTGAAGTGCGCGGTGCAGGCAAACATCAACCCGGTCGCCATCCGGTAGCGTATCGCGCATGGACGTCGCCGGCGTGAAAGGTGGGTTTGGCGGCGGATTCCCGGATGCCGCTTTTTCCGGGGAACGCCGCCAGCCAGGGAACCGACGGCCAATTCACCGAGAGGCGCGGCCGGGGCAGCCAGAAATGTTCATTGCTTGACACACCGTTGGCTGAATGAGAGCTTTACTTCAACTAACTGGAGTTTCTAGTCCCGGCTTAAACGATCAAACAAGCCGCCTTGGAAGCAATTTCCATACGACATCGCGGGCCACAACAGAAATTATGTGGCGGTTTTGAGCGTGGATCAGAGGGGACTAGAAACTCCAGTCAACTAAAACGACTGACAGGGACGCATTCAAGGCTAGGATTCATGCGGGGCCATTGGCCGTGATCCTGTTCTGCGTGCGAAGGGAACATGGTTCGCAAGCTGCTTGACGGAATCGCCAACACGCTTGCGCTCATCGCAAGCGTCGCGCTCGTCCTCATGATGCTGCACATTGCGGTGGCTGTGATGATGCGATGGGTGTTCAACGTGTCTCTGCATGCGACGATCGAGATCGTCTCGACCTACTACATGGTCGCCGTGGTGTTCCTGCCGCTGGCGCTCGTGGAACGGCTCAACGCGCACATCAATGTCGAACTCCTGACGCAGCACTTTCCGCACCGCGTGCAGATGCTTCTGATCGCGGTTGTTGCCTTGGTTTCGGCATCCTACTTCGGTGCCTTCGCCTGGCAAACCTGGGGAGATGCGCTGCAGAAATATGCGGTGGGTGAAGTCATGCTCGGAAACGTGCCCGTGACCGTCTGGCCAACCCGCTTCTACGTTCCGGTCGGCTGCGGCGTCATCGTCCTGCTGCTGATCTACAAGAGCATACGTCTCTTTGCCGGCGACGAATCGGTGCTCGAACGCGGCAACGCCATTGACATGCAGGAATGACTGTATGATTTACGCCAGGTTGTGCCGGTAGCCGATGGACGATTTTGCACTCAGTCTGATCGCTCTCGGCGCCCTGATGGGGTTGCTCCTGTTGCGCGTGCCGGTCGGTGTCGCGCTCGGCGGCGTGTCCTTCGTTGGGATATGGGCGCTTATCGGTCCGCGTTCCGCCTGGGGCATCCTGACCTCGGTGCCGTATGACTTCGTCGCGCACTGGACCCTCAGTTCCATCCCGATGTTCCTTCTGATGGGCTATGTCTGCTTTCATTCGCAGCTGACAGGCGGGTTGTTCCGGTTGGCCCGGGCCTGGTTGTCCTGGCTTCCGGGAGGCTTGGCGATTGCGTCCGTCGGCGCCGCTGCCGGGTTTTCCGCAGTCACCGGATCTTCGGTTGCATGCGCCGCGGCGATGGGACGTATCGCCGTACCGGAGATGCTGCGCAGCGGCTACGACAAGGGACTCGCCGCGGGCACCGTGGTCGCGGCGGGCACCATCGGTTCGATGATCCCGCCCAGTATCTTGCTGCTGCTGTACGGCATCTATGCCGAGTTGCCGATCAGCAAGCTGTTCATAGCCGGTTTGCTGCCAGGCATCCTGACCGCCGTGCTTTATGCACTGATGATTGGCCTGCGGGTCTCCATCTCACCGGAATTGGCCCCACCCGAAGCAGAAAAGATCACCTGGCGAGACCGTTTCCTCGCCTTCAAGGACACGGTGCCGGTGCTGGCGCTGATCATTGGCGTGTTTGGTGGGCTGTTCTCCGGCGTGTTCACACCAACTGAGGCAGGCGCCATGGGTGCCTTGTTCTCCTTTATCATCGGCTTTGCGCAGCGCACCCTGACGTTCGACAAAATCAAGCTGGCGATAACGGAAACGCTGGTGAGCACGGCAGCGATCTTCGTGATCGCGATCGGCGCCAGCCTGCTTACCCGCTTCCTTGCATTGTCCGGCTTCACCGATGTCATCGCGGAATTCGCAGTTGGCGGCACGGTCAGCCCGGTCATGATGATCCTCGGGATGATGGCCGTGCTGTTTCTGCTGGGATGTTTCCTCGATCCCATCGGCATCATGCTGCTGACGCTGCCGATCTTTCTGCCGGCGATCGAAAGGCTTGACATCAATCTTATCTGGTTTGGCATCCTGATGACAAAGCTGCTTGAGATCGGGCTGATTACGCCACCCGTCGGGCTCAACGTCTTTGTCGTGAAGGGAATCGTCGGCAACCTTATGCCGACCGAAACGATATTCAAGGGAATTCTGTGGTTTCTGGTTGCCGACATAGTCACAGTAGCGCTGCTGATTATGTTTCCCGAGATCTCACTTTACCTGCCGAGCCTGCTGCGATAGCGCTGGTAGTGCCAGCCGCCCCGGTAAGAGGCCGGCTTAGCAAAAAAAGCAAAAGGGAGCTGTCAAAATCATGAAAAAATTTTCAGTCCTGCTGGTTGGCACATTGCTGGCCATGTCGCCGGTCCCGGAGGTCGCGGCAAGAACGCTGAAGGCAGCGCACTACCTCTCGCCCCGGCACCCGGTCGGGCTCGGGTACCAGACCTTTGCCGATGAACTCAAGCGGAACACCAATGGCGATCTCACGGTCCGCATATTCGCTGGCGAATCGCTGCTCGGCGCCAAGGCGATTTCCGATGGCGTGCGCGATGGCGTGGCGGATATTGGCTTCGATACGCTGACCTACACTCCAGCCTACTACCCGCACGGGATGCTGATGAACGACCTCGCCATGGTCGGTGAGAACGACATGGCGGCAGCCTTTGCCATCACCGAGCTGTTCGCGTTGGAATGCCCGGCCTGCCTCACCGAATTCGAGCGGCAGAACCAGGTCTATGTCTCCGGCGTCAGCACAGGCCCCTACGTGCTGATCGGCAAGGGCGACATGAACAGCCCGGAAGCCTTGCGCGGCAAGGCACTGCGGGCCGGCGGCCCGCTCTGGGACCGCTTCGCCCGCTTCGCCGGCGCGACCGGTGTCAACATTCCAACCTCGGAGATGTACGAGGGCCTGTCACGAGGTATCCTCAATGGCGCGATCTATGCGGTCGGTGGCCTCAAGTCGCACGGACTGGCCGATGTCGCGACCCAGGTGGTCATGCTGCCGCTCGGGTCATTCCGATCAGGTAATCTATACTCCTTCAACCGCGACGTCTGGTCGAGCCTTACGCCGGAGCAACGCAAGGCCGTATTCCAGGCGGCATCCGCGGCTTTGGTACGGACAGTCAATGCCTATCATGCCGTGGATGACGAAGGGGTGGCGCTCGGCAAGGAGAAAGGCATCGAGATCCTTGAGCCAAGCCCCGGCCTCCAGAAGCTGCGCCGCGAATTCGTGGAGCAGGACCTGTTGGAGGTTGTCGCCAATGCAAAGAAATCGCTCGGCATCGCCGACGCTGCCAAGTTCGTGGCCGACTTCCAACGGCTTTATGCGAAATACCTGCCGCTGGTCGAGCCGATCCAGGATGATCCTGCGAAGCTGGCCGATCTTCTCTATAACCAGGTCTACGCGAAGCTCGATCCGGCAACCTACGGAGTGAAGTGATATCGGGCGGCGGCGCGGGTCGTGCTGGACGCGCGCCAGCCTATCCCGCCCGCCGCGCCTTCTAGAGCTGCCAGCCCAGGCCGATGAACACCATCACCATGATGGTCAGCCCGATCGGGCCCGCCCATTCCCCGACCATCTCGAACCGGTCCTCCAGCAGATAGCCGGCAACCACCAGCCCACCCGTCCAGATGCCGGTGCCGAGCGCGGTCCAGACGTAGAACACCACGCGCGGCAGCTCGACCAGCCCGGCCGGCACTGAGATGCCGGTGCGGATGCCGGGCATCATCCGGGCGATGCAGACGGCGGCCGGTGCCCATGCCATGCCGCCGCACCACCGCGATCGGCGAGCCGCCGGGTACCAGGCTTTCCAGGACGATGTCGTGCTTCTGCGCGTCCGTCCAAACCCGCCGCTCGCCGCGGGTGATCACCTCGACCGGCTTCTCACGCACACTCACACGAGTAATCCGGCTTGGCTCTTATTGGGTTTCGGGGTGGTGGAGTGGTGGAGGGCGTCATGCCACGAGAACCGTAATCAGGGTGCCGAGCAGGGCTTTGCCGCGGCGGCGTGCGTTGTGCACGAACTGGAAGAAGCCGAGGTAGAGCGGCAGCTGGTTCTGCGAGATGCCGCGGTGCGGGCGCAGCCAGGAGCGCAGCAACGACCAGAAGCCCTCGATGGTGTTGACGTGGACTTCGCAGAAACCATCACCGTCCTCGTCGCGCGCATACTCGCCGCGGGCGTGGCAGACCGTCTTGTGCCGGTAGCCCCAGGTCGGAAGGCGGGCGTAGATGTCGTACTCGTCGGTATGAACGAGAGCGTTTGGTGCGACGGCATCCTGGATGACCGGCTTGATCGTGGCCTGCTGTACGTTGGGCAGCATCTGCAACACGACTTGTCCACCACGCTGGATCAGCCCGAGGATCGGCGGCTTGTCCTTCTCCTGCGTGCCCCGCCCGGGCATCCCCTTCAGCTTGCGGCGCCGTCCCGGCCGCCCCTTTTTGCGACCTCTGTCAACGGCGGCTGAATTCTGGTTCTTCCGCACTTTCCGTGCTGCCGTTCCGGAACTGGCGTAACCGGGGCAAAACCCCGGGCACGCAGTTGCAGCATTGCCGAGCGGAACGACCGAAAACGGCAGCCAGCCGCCATTTTCTCACCGGAGGCCGTGTCAAACTGAACAGCTTTTGGGAGACCCGCCCGGGGTTTTGCCCCGCTTACGGTACCCTTGCTGGCGGATCAAACCAGAGGCCCGCGACCGCCGCCACCCCGTCCAGGAGCACCACCCCGAAACCCAATAAGAGCCACAATTCGTTACTGCCCAGGTACCCCCTCTGGCGTGCCCAGGTACCCTGCTGTATGGCGAGCTGTGGGCGACTTTGCGGGCATCAAAGACATTTTTCCGGCTCAAGACCGCCTGTAGGCCGTGTTTTGCGAGGGTACCTGGGCAGTTACAACAATTCCACCTTGGCGTTCCAATCCACTCCAAGCCCCCCAGCAAAACCGGAGAGACCGTAGGTTGAGGGACAGGGGTGGGCCAAAATTCGTCAGCACAACTGGGCCAAAGTTCGATAGCAGAGCCAGGAATATTGGCGACCGTGGTTGCACCGTTCCAGGTAGCCCTCGGTGACGCGCACGGCCTCAACACGTTGGCACATCAGCCGCAGAAGGTCGCCGCCATGGAGGGCCATTGGGAGGGCCAGCGGGGTGCGCCGCTGATCCTGTTCGGCGTGCCGGATATGGAGGCGGAGACGACGCGCCATGTGATTGCTATTCCGCGCCTCAGCGCGCTGGTCCTGACCCATGAATGGAATGGCAAGACGCCAGGCCTGCGCGACTTCCCACGGGAGGCGCGTCCGACCAACGTGCCGTTGGTGTTCTGGGCGTTCCGCGCGATGGTCGGCCTCGGCACGTTGATGGTGCTAATGGGTGCCGCCTCGCTGTGGCTGCGCTGGCGCAGTCGGTTGTATAGCACGCGCTGGTTCCAGCTGGCGGCCATCGCCATGGGTCCCGTGATCCGCGAGGCCAACATCCGGGCCGAGTGATCGGGTGGCCGGGCGGCCGCTGCCGCCGCACGTCCCGGCATGTCCGTGGTCCCGCACGCCTGGGCAAACGGCAGACCGCCGGGCAACCTCGAACGACGGGAAGCCCTTGGCCGGGACATCAAGGCAGCGCCTCCCGGTACCGACGAAGCATCTGCTCCCCCTCTCCGCCCGCCCGCAGCAGCCATTCGCGGGTCTGTTGCGCGCCGATCTCGCGCAGTTGCGCCAGCAAGGGTGCCGGCGGCTCCGAAATGACGACGCCGCGTTCGCGCAGGCGCGTCGCCATCTCGATCTCCGACGCGCGGGCCATCGTCCAGCCGCGCGCCTCCGCGCGTTCGGCCGCGGCCCGTACCGCGACCTGCGTCTCCTCGCCGAGCGCGGCAAAGGCGCGGGTGTTGGCGAGGATCAGGTTCCGCGAGCGCATGCCGCCGACATCGGTGAACACCCGCGCATAGTCCCAGGCGCTGGTGTCGACGCCGGTCTGGGCGGAGGTGATTGATCCGGCTTGGGCGGTCTCAGGACGACGGCATTGCGAAAGGCGTGTTGCGCACTGCAAAGTTCGGATGAGCTTACCCAAGATCGCCCAAGCCGGGTCAAGAACATCACCGAAATGACGTTGGTGGCGAAGGCCTGCGCCACTTCCGCGGCCTGCACCGTGACCGGCGTCGCCCCGATCAGCTCCGCCATGCGCGTGGTGAGCGCGTTGTAGGCGCGGAAGCGCTGGCCACGGAGGTCCTCGATGCTGCGCAGCTCGCTGCGGGTGTAGAAGGCCTGGCTGGCCCAGGGCACCATGTAGAGCAGGGTCAACCCCTGCCGCTCCAGACGGGCGCGGATCAGGGGAAGGGTGGCGCGGTGCAGCGCCTCGGTTGCCGGCCAGGTGTCAGCGAGGAAGGGCACCCCGTCCACCTCGAAGAAGGGGTCCTCGTTGCCGTAGACGTTGAGCAGGATCTCGCCGAGCTGCACCTGGCCCTGCTGCACGCCGCGCTTGATCTGCGGCATCGGCAGCAGCGTGGCCGTCGGGTGGAGCTGCACGGTGAGGCGGCCGCCCGTTGTCCGTTCGATGTCCTCCAGGAAGGCGCGGATGTTGCGCGTGTGGTAGGCACCCTCCGCATAGGCCGACGCCATGATCCAGCGCGTCGGCTGCGCTGCCGCCCGGTTCGGGGCGAGCGCCAGGGTGGCCAAGAGGGCGGCCGTGAGGGCCAGCAGCGACCGAGTGCGCATGGGCGTCGTTCCTCCCGGCGCGGTGGCGCCGCGGCGACTGTCCCGCGGCGGCGATCGTCCTGGCAAGCGGGCGTCCCCTGGCCCGCCTGCGTGGCTGGCTGTAGTCCTGACCGTGCGTCCGGGGAAGATCGCCATGAACAGCCTGCTGCCAACCTCGCTGGTCGGCTCCTACCCGCAGCCCGACTGGCTGATCGATCGCACGCGCCTGGCCGGACGTTTCCCGCCGCGGGTGCGGGCGCGGGAGCTGTGGCGCGTCGCCCCTGAATGGCTGGAGCAGGCGCAGGACGATGCGACGCTGCTCGCCATCCGCGACCAGGAGCGGGCGGGCCTCGACATCGTCACCGACGGCGAGATGCGGCGCGAGAGCTATTCCAACCGCTTCGCCACCGCGCTGGAGGGCGTCGACCTCGACAACCCGGGCATGGCGCTGGACCGTAGCGGCCACCCGAACCCGGTCCCCCGGGTGGTTGGCCGCATCCGCCGGCGGCATGCTGTGGAGGCGCGCGACGTGGCCTTCCTGCGGACCAACACGGACCGCCAGGTCAAGATCACCGTGCCCGGGCCGTTCACCCTGTCGCAGCAGGCGCAAAATGACTGGTACGATGACCCGGCGGAAATGGCGATGGACTACGCCGCCGCGGTGAACGCCGAGATCCGCGACCTTTTCGCGGCCGGTGCGGATGTCGTGCAGGTCGACGAGCCCTATGCGCAGGCGCGGCCCGAGCAGGCGCGGCAGTACGGGCTGGCGGCGCTGGAGCGGGCGCTGGAAGGGATCGAGGGCGCCACGGCGGTGCACATCTGCTTCGGCTATGCGGCGATCATCCACGTACGCCCGACCGGCTATTCCTTCCTGCCGGAACTGTGCGGCTGCCGCGTGCAGCAGGTCTCCATCGAGACGGCGCAGTCCAACCTCGACACCGCAGCGCTCGAAGGGCTGCGTGGCAAGACCATCATCCTCGGCGTCGTCGACCTGGCGGACCCGCAGGTCGAGACGCCGGAGGTGATCGCCGCGCGCATCCGTCGCGCGCTGCCGCATGTTGAGGCCGGGAAGGTGATCGTCGCGCCCGATTGCGGCATGAAGTACCTGCCGCGCGAGGTTGCGTTTGGAAAGCTGCGGGCGATGGTCGAAGGTGCGGCGATCGTCCGCCGCGAGATCGGAGGCTAGCCGCCATGCACCCCAGCCTGCCGCCGCTCGACACCGTCCCGCAGCCGGGCTGGCGGGCGCCGCCGTTGTCCTGCGACTGCCACTTCCACATCTTCGGCCCCTATGACCGCTTTCCGCTCGACGCCGGCCGCCACTACGACCCGCAGGCGGCAACGATCCCGCACTACCTGCGGATGGCCGACGCGCTCGGCCTGCAACGCTTCGTCATCGTCCAGCCGAGCGTCTATGGGACCGACAACGAATGCTCGCTCGACGCGGCCGAGCGCCTGGGACGCGAACGCTCGCGTGTCGTCGCCGTCGTGGACGACCACATCACGGAAGCCGAGCTGCGGCGGCTGCACGAACGCGGGACGCGCGGCCTGCGCTTCAACGCGGTCAGCGGCAACGGCACGCCGCTCGACCAGCTCGACGCGCTAGCGCAACGGATTGCACCGCTGGGCTGGCACTTGCAGGTATACTGTACGGGCGGGCAGTTGCCCGAGCTTGGCCCCATTCTTGCGGTGCTGCCGATCGAGGTCGTGGTCGACCACATGGGCGGCGTGCGCGCCGCGGACGGCGTGGCGGCGCCGGGCTTCCAGGCGCTGCTGCGGCTGCTCGGGACGGGACACGCCTGGGTCAAGCTGTCGGGCTACCGCATCTCGGCGGGACCGCCCTTCGACGACGTTGCGGCCTTCGCCCGCGTCCTGCTGCAAGCCGCGCCCGAGCGCTGCCTCTGGGGCACCGACTGGCCGCATCCCTCGCTGGCGGACTGGATGCCGGACGACGGCAGGCTGCTCGACCTGCTCGGCGAATGGGCGCCCGACGCGGCGACGCGGCAGCGCGTGCTGGTTGACAACCCGGCGCGGCTTTACTTCGGTGCGGGCTGAAGCAGCAGCGCGAAGCCGGGGATGTAGGTGGTGAGGAACAGCACCACCAGCATCACCAGGATCTGCGGCCAGATCGCCCGGCTGATCCGCACCAGCGACAGGCCGCTGATCGCCATGCCGATGAACAGGCAGTAGCCGATCGGCGGCGCCGCCATGCCGATCGAGACGTTGGTCACGATGATGGCGCCGAAGTGGATCGGGTCCACGCCGAAGCGATTGGCGATGGCAATGAGCATCGGCCCCAGGATCACCATGATGGCGATCTCGTCCATCACCGCCGCCAGCAGGAAGAACGCGATGTTGAGCGTGGCCAGCGCCAGCCAGCGCTCGCCGATGTTGTCGGCCATCCACTGCGCGAGGCCGGTGGCGAGCTGTTCCTGGGCGACCAGGATGCCGAAGCCGGTGGAGAAGGCGATGATGACGCAGACGATGGCGCTGGTCCGCATGGCGGCGGCGAAGATGCCGGGGAGCGCCCGCCACCGCAGTTGCCGCTCGACCAGCAGCCCGACCAGCAGGGCATAGACGCAGGACACCGCCGCCGCCTCGGTCGGGGTGACGATGCCGCCATAGATGCCGCCGAGCACGATGAGCGGCGAGGCCAGCGCCCACTTGCCGCGGTGGAAGGCCTGCCAGACCTCCGCCAGGCCGGCCCGCTCCAGGCGGGGCACGCCGTTGCGGTAGGCGTGCGCCCAGCAGATGATGAGCAGGCCGAAGGCGAGGACCAGGCCGGGCACGACGCCCGATAGGAACAGCCGGCCAATCGACTGCTCGGCGACGATGCCCCAGATGACGAAGGCGATGGAGGGCGGGATCAGCGGCCCCAGCACGCCGGCGCTGACCGCGATGGAGGCGGCGAAGCCGCGGTCGTAGCCGGCGCGCGCCATGGCCGGGATCATGATGGCGCCGATCGCCGCGGTGGTCGCCGGCGCCGAGCCGGAGATGGCGGAGAACACCAGCGCCGCCAGCACCGTCACCATGGCCAGCCCGCCGGTCAGGTGGCGGACCAGGGTCGAGGCGAAGTCGATCAGCCGCTGCGACAGTCCGCCGGCGGTCATCAGCTCGCCGGCCAGCATGAACAGCGGGATGGCGAGCAGGCTGAACTGCTGCGCGCCGCTGATGACCGACTGCGCGAGGAAGGCAGGCTCGATGTCGGCGGCCAGCAGCGCGGCGGTGATGGCGAGGCCAATGGCGATTGCGAAGGGGAAGCCAAGCAGGACCAGCACGCCGAACCCCGCCGTCAGGCAGAGCGCGATGACGCTCACGCGACGGGGATTTCGGGCGGCGGCACGATCCCGCCCGGCCGCAGCGAGCGTTCCAACGCGAACAGCGCCATCAGCGCGCCGCTGACCGGGGCCAGGGCGTTCACCAGCTCGATGGGATAGCCAATGGCGGCCGAGACGGAGCCGGAGGTGATGTCGAGGAAGCGCCAGCCCGACCAGGCGAGGAAGCCGCCCAGCGCCGCCGTGGCGAGTTCCGTCGCCCGCTCGGTCCAAATGCGCACGGCGCGCGGCAGCGGATCGAGCAGCATGGTCAGGCGGACGTGGTAGCCCTCGTGCACGCCAAGCGCGAGGCCGCCGAGCACGGTCCAACCGAACAGCAGGACCGCCACCTCCTCGCTCCAGGCGGGGGTGTCGCCGAAGACGTAGCGCAGCACCGCCTGGTAGAAGATGGCGAGCAGCATCAGCGCCACGGCCAGCCCGACGGAGGCCCGCGTGAGCCAGGCCGCGCCGCGTGCCGCCGCGCCCAGCGCGATCACTGCACGGCGGCGAGGGCTTCGCGCACCACGTCGGCGCCAATCGCGCCGCGGAAGTTCTCGTACATGGGCAGCACGGCGCGGCGGAAGGCGGCACGGTCCGCCACCTCGTTGACCTGCATGCCGTGCCGCGCCAGGCTGTCGCGCAGCGTGTCGGTGGCGGCGGCATTGCTGCGGCGCTGCGTCTGCGTGGCCTCCGCGCCGGCCTCGACCACCGCCGCCTTCACCTCGGCGGGCAGCCGGTCGAGGCTGCGCTTGGCGATCAGCAGCCCGATCATCGAGTAGATGTGGCCGGTGAGCGAGAGGAACTTGGTGACCTCGTAGTACTTGCTCTGGTCGATGACGCCGAGCGGGATTTCAAGGCCGTCGATTGCCCCCTGCTGCACGGCGGTGTAGGTCTCGCCCCAGGCCATCGGCACCGCGTTGCCGCCGAGCGCCCGGTACATCTCGATGTAGATCGGGCTTTGCAGCACGCGGAACTTGATGCCGCGCAGATCCTCCGGCCTGACGATCGGCCGGACGTTGTTGATCATGTGCCGGAAGCCGCCCTCCATGAAGCCGAGCGGCACGACGCCGCGGGCTTCCAGCCGCGTCCGCAACTGCTGCCCGACGGCGCCGTCGAGCACGCCGTGCGCCTGCGCGGTGGAGCTGAACAAGAAGGGCATGTCGTTGACCTGGAAGGCCGGCTCGACCTGGGCGATCACCGCGTTGGTGATGACCGCCATGTCGACGGTGCCGAGCCGCATGCCGTCCAGCATCGGCCGCTCGTCGCCGAGCGCCCGGTTGGGGAAGAGCTGCACCTCCACCCGCTCGCCGAGGCGCTGCGCGAGTGCGTCGCGGAAGGCGCGCGCACCGGTCGCGTAGGGGTCCTGCGCGCCATCGCTGCTGGTCCAGCCGATGCGCAGCACGCTGCGGGCCTGGGCGCGCAGCAGTGCCGGTGTGGCGAGCAGGGCCATCGTGCCGATGGCGGCGCCACCGAGGCCGCGCCGGTGCAGGCTGGTCATGGACCGTTCCCCTTGTGCCCGTGCCCCACCAGGGCGGGGCCGGAGTTGATCGGCAACAGTGTAGAGTCCCGGCAGCCTGGCGGGAACCACCGTTCAGCCCCCCGCGAGCACCTTGCCGAAGCCTTGGACGCCGTCGCGCAGGCCGAGGGCGCGCGCCGCCTGCCAGGCCATGGCCGTGTTGCTGGTGACGACCGGCATGCCGGTCTCCGCCTCCAACGCGGCGACGAGCACGCCCGACCGGATGGCGGTGCAACTGATGAGGCACACGTCGGCCGCCGACGCTGACGCAACTGCGACGCGCGCCTGCCCGGCGATGTTGGCGGGTGCGATGCGCGCCATCTCGGCATTGCTGTCGACGCCGAGGCAACTGCCGCCGGCGAGGTCGAACCCTCCGGCCTCCAGGAACGCGATCTCGCGCGCGTGGACAGGCTCGACATAGGGCGTTACCAGCACGACACGGCGGGCGCCGAGCGCAGTCAGCGCCGCCAGGATGGCGTCCGCGGTGGCCAGTGCCGGCACGCCGGTCGCCGTCTCGATGCGGCGGCGGATCTCGCCCGCCATGGCGGGGGCGAATGTGGAAACGGCGGTGCAGTGGAAGGCGATGGCGTCCGGTCGCGCATCGGCCAGCAGCCGCGCTGCGGGCTCAAGCCCCGACGCCATGTGCAACAACTCGGCCTCCGAGCTGCCACGGAGTTCAAGCCGGGTGACGACCATGCCCAGGCCCCGTGGCAACATGGCGCGCAGTTCCGGCTCCGCCACGGCATTGCCGGACGGGATCAGGACGCCGAGGCGGCCGCGGTCGCCGTAGTCGATCATGCGTGCAACGAGGCTGCGGCGGCCTCGATCCAGGAATGGTCGATATAGCTCTCGGCCCGGGTGCCCGCACGCGAGGGCAGCTCGCGAATCAGGGCGCTTGTCTCGATCAGCGCCTGCACGCCGGGGATGCTGGCGCGGCCGTCACGGGGGAAGATTTCGGCGGTCACGTAGTCCTGCCACGCGCGGTCGGCGTAGTGCGGCGCGATGCCGCTCTCCTGGACGGCGATCGCATTCGCACCCTCCCGATTGGCGTAGAACCAGGCATGCGCCCGCAAGAACGCGCGCAAGAACCGGAGCAGCAAATCGGAGTTCGCCGTCGCCCAATCCGTGGTCACGTCGAGGCTGGTGAACTGGAAATGCGGCACCGTCTCACGCGGGTTGCACAACGATACGAACCCCTGGTCGAGCGCGAGGTGGTCAAGCGGTGCCCCTTGCAGTCCCGCGTCGATCCCACCCGAGCGCAACAGTTCCCAGCGCGCGAGGATCGGCCCGCAGGCCACCAGGTCGTAGTCTCGCGGATAGTGCAGCCCTGCGGTGGCGAGCAACCGCATGACCAGCGAGGAGGAGCCGGCGCGGATGGCCGAAACGCCGATCCGCTTGCCGCGCAACCCGGCAAGGTCGTGAATCCCCGGCCGCGCGATGAAGGAGAAGGGCAGCTTGTTGACGTTGCCGCCGATGATCACCTGGCGGCCGCCGGTCTCGGCGTCCAGGACAACGTGCTCCGTCACGCCATAGGCGAGTTGCGCACTTCCGTCGCGCACCCGGTCATTCACCTCCTCGATGCCTTCGATATGGTCGATCTGGACGTCGAGGCCCTCGGCCGCGAAGAGGCCCGCTTCCCGGGCGATCCAGGCAGGCATGTTGAAGTAGTTGCGGGAGACGACGGCCAACGTCAGGCGATCCATGGAAACGTCCTCAAGAGGGGTGGCCAGGATGGTTGATGCCTCGCCAGACGCCAACCATGGGCGGCCGTTCGTGTGAAGCCCCGGCAGCCACTCCTAACGGAAGCCGCAAGGGCGAGCCTGGCACTCTGACGATCAGTCAAGGCAAAATGCCCCGATCGCACCGATCAGGACCAGCGCCATTCACGAATGACGCCAACTCCAGCCCTTCCGCGGCGGCTTACGGGGGCCGATCGGGCGTTTGTTGATAGTTGGCTTCGGTTAGCCCCTGGCGACGCCGTTCGGATGCCGGATCAGCTCGCGTTCAGGATTAGCCGCTGGGTTTCTGTAAGCCCGGTGGTCGTTCCCATCCCGGTAGGGACGCGGGTTACCCCGCGCCCCCCGGACAGATCCGAGCGTGCGCTGCTAACGCACTCGGCTCCCACCTCGGGTGTTTGACGATGAAGCGTTGTTGCGGATACGGGTGCTGGACCCTGGCGGGCGGCAGCCA
>JAABUN010004689.1_pt1 | contig 18117 bp, 20 predicted proteins | sample 5559311 | NCBI WGS metagenome assembly JAABUN01 (sample SAMN10711877, study PRJNA513370) | rock metagenome | isolation source: Antarctica rocks | place: Antarctica: Victoria Land, Siegfried Peak sud | reverse complement strand
CATCACGGCCTTTCTTGACCGTCTGCACCGCCTCAAGGTCTTAGACCCAGCCTGCGGCAGCGGGAACTTCTTGTACGTCGCCATGCAGCAGCTCAAGGAGCTCGAGAAAGAGGTTGTGACCTTTGCTCAGAAGGTCGGCGCGCCCGGCTTTCAACTCATCGGGCCGCGCCAGTTCTACGGGCTCGAGGTGAGCGTGTTCGCCTACGAGCTCGCCAGCATCGTGGTGTGGATTGGCTACTTGCAATGGAACCACCTCAACGGGCTCTCAAACCGCCAGACGCCCATCCTCGAGCGGCTCGACACCATACGGCGGCAGGACGCGCTGCTAGACGGCGAGGGTGAAACCAAGTGGCCGGAGGCGGACTTCATCATCGGGAACCCGCCTTTCAAGGGTAACTACAAGATGCGCCGCGAACTTGGCAACGATTACGTCGAAACGCTCTACCGGACCTATGGCAACCGCGTACCCAACGGCGTTGACTTCGTCTGCTACTGGTTTGAAAAGGCGCGCGCCCAGATTGCCGAGAATAAGACCGCGCGTGCAGGGCTCATTGCCACAAGTAGCATCACGCAGCCTAAGAACAACCCGGTGCTGCGGCGCATCAAAGAGACGGGCGACATTTTCATGGCGTGGGCTGACGAGCCGTGGTTGCTCGACGGCGCGTCAGTCAACCACAGCATCGTAGGCTTCGACGATGGTACCCAGGACGTGAGAACCCTTGACGGCGCGCCCGTGACGGTTATCAACCCCGACCTCACCGGCACCACCTACGACATCAGCAGCGCGCCACTTTTGCTCGAAAACTCCGGCAAGTGCTTCAAGGGCGTAGAGCCCGCAGGACCCTTCGACGTGCCCGAAGATGTCGCGCGAGCTTGGATAGAGCAACCGAACCCCAACGGCAAAAGCAACGCCGACGTGTTGCGACGGTACATCGGCGCGCAAGAAATCATGAAAATTCGTCCTGTGCGCTGGCTTATCGACTTCAACCAGATGCCGCAGCACGAGGCCGAGGAGTACCTAGTGCCCTTTGCCCACGTGCTCGAGCACGTCAGACCGAAGCGTGATAAGAACCGCCGTGAGGCCCGCAAAAATAATTGGTGGATTCACGGTGAGTCCCGCCCAGCACTGCGCCGTGCCCTAGAGCCGCTCAAGCGCTATATCGTGACGCCCCGCGTCTCCAAGCATCCTGTCTATGTTTGGTTGTCGCAGACAGACCTGCCATCCGGCGCTTTATCGGTGATTGCTACCGACCGTGATTCCGACTACGGCGTCCTGAACAGCTACGTTCACCTCATCTGGCGCGACCGCAGGCAGAGCACGCTGGAGGACCGCCCTCAATACACCAACGAAGTGTTTGAAAGCTTCCCGTTTCCCCAAGCAGGCGACACCCAGAGAGCCGATGTGGAAAAGTGGGCCAGGCATCTCGACGCGGTACGCGGGCAGTATTTGCAAGCCGCTCCCAAGCGCACCTTGACGACGGCGTACAACGACCTTGGCGAGCTGCGTGGGACCCGCGACACCAAGAACCCCGCCTATTCCCTACTACTTGCTCACGAGAAGCTAGACGCGGCGGTCGCAGCAGCCTACGGTTGGCAGCCGAACATGACCGACGACGAAATACTGACGGCACTCCTGGCGCTCAACCTCGAGCGGGAAGCGGCATAAAACCAACATTCGCGTGCTTGAGGTCCACATAAAGAGCGAGCGCAACACCTACTGCGCTCGCTGACCATTGCAGGCCCCTAGCTTACTTTTTACCTTTTTTGACGGTCTCGATGACGGTGGTGTTGGGGTGGCGCTTAGCATAGGAGATTTTTACAAACCGCCCGTTTTTCGCGCTGCGTGCAACTTTTGCCATGTTTGGACCTCCTCCCTATGACCGCTTACCTCGTGCGAGTCATCTCACTAACAAGTTTCTCAGCTAGCTGCCTCTGCTTTATCTCTTCAAGGCCACTGTCAACCATCTCGAAAATATCCTTCTCCCAGGTATCTAAATCTACGAGGGATGCGATGGCGTAGGTTTCGTATCTCATTTCGGTAACCATATCGCGCAGCTCGTCGAACTCCTCGCCGTTCGGGATAGTTTCGGCTTTAAGCTTTATGCGCTCCAACGTCGAACGACGCCGAATGGCAATCAGTTCTGTATGCGCGATAGACCAGGGCATAGTCGCTCCACCTTCAACGTTGTGCTTGCTAATAGTCGATGGTTCACTTCGTTTCCCTTCGGGTAGTCAGGTGGGCTGGCCTCGGTTAAGCCCCTACACGCGATGAACTTCCGCTAAGCGGTACATCTTACGTGGTGGTGTGCCCTTTCCGGTTTCTGTCCACTTGGACTCTAGAATTCGGTCTGCCTCTAACCGCTTAAGTAAGGGGTATATGGTGCCAGGGGCTATACCTGTCTCCTTCCACAGGTCGTAGCCGTACCGCCATTTGGTATCGCTCCCTTCAAAAGCGCTGAGCAACTTTAGAGTCTGCCCTGACGAGTACTTCGGTCGGCCTGGCCCGCGCTTTTCGTTAGCCGTATCAAGTTTTGTAAGCAACTTAGTCATATTTAGTTAGAAGCCTTTCTCACAGGAGAAGCTGACTGTTCAAGCGCAAAACATCGCGCTCTGGAGGTGGCGATGAAGATGTTGGATTTGGAAAGCTAAGCTTCGGCTTTGTTTTTTTAACTGCTAAAGGATTTGCTGCTGATTCGTCCGACTTGGACGTCTCTCGTCGAGTGATGACGATAAAGATGCGTAACTCGAGCCAGCGCTTAACTAAAAACCTTCTTAGTGCAGCTAGGCACTCGCGCAGGGTTCTCGGTCTGCCATTGCAAATCTCAACCCAGTAGCGACGGGACCAGCTATCTTGAAAGACCTGTTCTACCGCTTTGTTTACAAGTGCAATACCCGCTGACGTGCGGCTTAGTTTTTCTACCAAGATCGGTAGCGTGTTAATGGGGCCTATTGCGGCTTGTAACAAAGTCAGGTAGTTAGAGGACTGCATTACATCTTCATCGTGACGGTTGGAAATCCTAAACGCTCGCGTCATCGTGCCCACACCTAAAGCGTGTGTTTGTGCCTCTAAGACTCTGCTGCTGAGGATGCTCCGGTATTCGTACTCGCTACAGTCGTAAATTTGACCCATCTTTATGGTCATCACCTCCTCCCCTACTCCATCGTTGTCACCCATGCCTAAACTCCCCTTTCTCTCCGAGGTGTTACAACCTCTGACAGATATAATAGCATATATCGAGAAATTGTACAGCGCCTTTAAGGGCTGTGTGAGTATTAAGATTCGCTCGGCGATAAAGCTTGCATAACAAGCGTGAATAGACTGCATAAATCGGTCGTATTTTGTAGAACCTGGTTTCTTAAAAGTGGGTGATGCTACGTCTTGCTTCCATATAAGGATGCCAACTGGCTACAACAGCTCGTTAGGGAGTACGTGGTGGTTCAACCTTTTCTTTAGCAAGTTTGGGCCTGGTTCTACCCCCGAACAGTAGACGGGTCAGGGGTGTGGATTGCGTAAGGAGAGCGAGTAGGGGCGTGATGACAAGTGTTGCTCCGCAGATAATGGCGAATTTGAGCCCTACCCCGAGAGGCCATGTGATCACGTGAAATCCCACTACCACGATGACTGTCTGGTGAAAGATATAGATAGGATAAGTTACGCTCCCGAGAGCAGAGAGAAGTCTGCCCCCACGGTACAAGTAGGCTTGAGCGTACCCTATCAGCGTGCATACCCAGAACCAGGCGTTCGCCGCAGTCAGTGCTACCCAGACGGACCACGCCAGCGTATACCCACGGTCGGGGACGTTACCCGTCCAGCGCAGCGCGTACAGGATAGCGAGGACACCAAAAGCTAGCGCCAGCGACGTGCGGCGTTGACGGCGGAGGGTGTCAAAAAGACTCTCGTGCGCGACCAGTACATAGCCGTAGATAAACAGCAGCAGATAAAGTACGACGTTGGCCCAGTCCCCGATGAGCGTCTGGAAACCGGGATAGCGTGCCCTGAGCGCCACTTCACCGAGCACCAGCGGGAGCGCCCACAAGTAGATGGTGCCGGGACGGTTGAAAAACGCGGCGACCGGCTCGAGCCGCGCCTGCCCTCGTGGCGAACGGAGGTACAGAAATAGAGGCAACGCGAGCAGGGAAAAGACGAAGAGGTAGACTAAAAACCATAGGTGCGCCCACTCGAAGTTGCCTTCAGGTGAGATGCCCTGAAAGAACGTCGGGTAGAACGCTAGGTAAGAGCCCTCAAAGCGTCCCTCGAAAAGATTGCGGTAGTAAATCTGCGGCGGTACGACCACCAGAATACCTATGCCTAGAGGGAGCATCAGTCTGTCAAGGCGCTCCTTAAGGTACTGCCCACTGGAGCGGAAGCCGAGGGCGAAGCGCGTACCGATGCCGGACACTACGAAGAGCAGCGCTAAGCGCCACTGACCGAGAAAGAAGTAGACGAACTCCTCAATAAAGGGGCTGGTCACGGCGTTTTTGATGTAAAAGCCGTCCGCGTCGAAGATCCGCCCCGTATGAAAGGGAATAAGCAGAAAGATAGCGATGACGCGCAACCAGTCGATGTCAAAGCGTCGTTCGCGTGAGGTCATAGGGACGACTCCTTCTGGAGTTGTCTCTAGTATGACTTAGCTAGGGCTTATTAGCAGCCGAGTTTGGGGTCGCTCATTTATATGCACGAGTGCATAAGCAAAAGCATTTAACATCGCATCCTTAGAAGGCAAATTCCAGCTACAACTTTCTGACCACTTCTACCTTAGCACGTGCTAAGGTTAAACCACCTTTGGCACACACCTGCCTTAGCGGTAGGCGCTCGCTAACGCACCTGAGCGCTGGACTCGCTAAGCGCCCGCCAAGCTATATGGAAGACCTCGAACGTACCTATTCTCCTGCCGAAGCCGCCGAGCACTTTGACTTCGCGCCATCGCTCCTGCGTCGCTATGCTGGCATCTATGAAGCCACAGGCGGCACCATCCCTCATGACAAGCGGGGCGGGCGCTTATACAGCCATAGGCTACTCGAGCACTTCTCGGCGGCCCGTGAGCGGGTGAAGACCGGGGAGACGGTCGAGGATGCTCTACTAACTCTTGACTTAGCGCCTACTGAAGCTGTCAGAGACGCGCAGGCAGGCATTGACGCTAAGCACCTGCTAGACCTTTTTGAGCGCTTAGCAGACGCCAATGAGCACCTTGTACAGGAAGTTGCGGAGCTGCGCGTACAGGTTGCGCAGGTGCAGCGGCAGCTTGAAACCGACCAAGACCAAAAGGCTTTATCGGTAAGCCCAGCGGAGTCCGAGTGGGTGACTGGAAGAGTGCTGGTCAGGATGGTGGAGAAGCTCGAGCGCCTGTGGCAGCGCGTCAGTGGGCAAGGCGGGCGAATGTGAGCCGTTACCCCAGCGCCGCGACCCAAGGACGGGGCAGACCTTCTACGTTCATCGCGCTGTCGCCAAATGGCACCTCGGACGACCTCTTGAGCCGGAGAGGTTGTCTATCACCGCGACGAGAATATGCAGGATGGCCACCCAGACAACTTAGCGGTATTGTCAAGCCCGAGGGCGCACATGTTGCTTCTATTGGTATCTTTGGCGTGAGGCTCAAGGTGTGCAGCACCTGTGGGACTTGGAGGAGTGGCTCGAGCTGTACACATAGCTAGGTTCGGGGTAGTTCCCTGATTGGAAAAATTTCTTACGCTAAGGCAAACTGTCTCGTTTACGGCGTTTGGCGCTGATTCCTGAATCACATCAGGGACGCACATCCTGTTCTAGCTTCGCTAGGACTGTCCGATAAAAAGGTAAAGATGGGACAGTCGATCTTGGTGCGGCTAAACCTGTCCAGAACTCAACTTGTTCGCTTACCGTTACTTTTTTGTCCAATCAGGGAATGACCCCGGTTCTGTTGACTTTTTGCTTCACGTACCTTTGGCTTTGCTATTCCAGTTGTGAGAATGGAGAATTCAGAAGGTAGAGTAGAACATGCAACCCGTCGGAAAAAAACGGAGTCTATGACGCAGCAGGTCGTAAGTGTTTAGTTAGTCGTAAGTATAACCGAGTCATGTGCTGGATTTGATTGTTTACGGGCTGCCTCGGTTGCCATGCGTCTCACTACCAGGACAAAAGACGAAGTTGAACAAGAGCTTGCAATTCCTCGCTTGCAACCTCTTATATGTGAGAGATAGGTTGCGAGAGACGGTTGTCTTAATCTTCAGCATCATTCGACATCGAATCGCTACCCATATCCACACTGAGTAAGTGGGTGACTCAACTCTATACAAACTCGGCTTGCTCGTAAACGTTCAAACTCAGCCCTAAACGGGCGGTGTTGAGCACTTCATCCAAACTCTTCCACACCTCCTGACCTTTGGGAGCTTTGACCCGCAGCTTCAGCTCCGGGTTGGGCAGGTAGTAGCCGGTAGACACCCGCACCCACAACTTCCGTGCGGGCACGTAGGTGCTGTTGACCTCGGCTCTGGCTAGGACGTGATTGAAATAGCTGCGTTTGCGTCTCGCCTCGCTCACTACAGTTTTGGGAAAATACTCGAGGTTGCGGCTCAGGTGGTCGACGAAAAAGCCTCTGCGCCGCCGGTAGAGCGCGGGCGCGTCGCTGACGCTCGAGTGAAGGGTTTTGAGTCCAGCCAGCATTGCCATAAACGGATAGAACTCACCCATGTGCGCCTCGAGCCGGACGAGCCGACCATCTACCTGGAGATCGAAAAAGTCCGGGGCGACCCGCTCAAAAATTGCGCCAAAGCTGCCGGACGCGTACTCGGCGTCATCGAAGGCGCGGCCCAGCGCCATCATGGCGGCGTTGTGACCGTAGTGGTCGACGGCCCTCGGGTCAGCACCGCGGGCGAGCAGCGCGTCCACAAGCTGGGTGTTGCCCGCATAGGCAGCCAGCATCAGAGGTGTGGCTTCCACTGGACCGCGAAAATCTGTACCGTAGGCGTCACACTCCCACAGCAACTGTTTGGGACTAGCCTGGGTATAGTTGCTGAGAAAGCGGCTGTGCAGCTGTTTGCGGAGGCTGAGCCGCTGTTGCCTAGTAGCGTTCAGGGGCGCTGCGGCGGGCATGAAATTCGCGTCCTGGAGGCGTTCCAAAAGAGTGCTCTGCTGGTGCCAGAGCGCGTAGTCGACCAGGCTGCGCCGCGCTTTGGTCGCGGGGTTGGGATCGAAGGCTTTCACCTCGAGCTGCCCCACGGTCTCCTCGTCCCAGACGACCCACGGCACCGGTTTGACCTTGAGGATGCTCTGGCGGATAGCCTCGGCCTGCTCGTACTTACCCTGCTGCTCGAGGCGCGCCGCTTCGCGTTCCCAGTCCGCGCGGCTCGAGCGCTGAATTTCGGCGCTGCGCCTTTCACTGCCTGCCTGAACCTCGAGCAGCCGGAGTAGCGGCGCGTCGACCTCCGACTCGATCAGGATGGCCTGCTCGACGGCGCGGGTGAGCGCGACGTAGAGCGCGTTGACGTAAAATTTGTAGACCTCGAGCGACTTGTCGGTTTTGTCCTTGGCGCGGCGGTACACGAGGTCGTCTTGCAGCAGGTCGCTGGGGGTTACACCTTCGCAAACCTCCCTGAACGTCGCGCGGTTATTCGACAGCAAGTTGTAGAGCACCACAGTGGGATACTCGAGACCCTTAGCTTCGTGAACGCTGAAGAGCAGCGGCGTCCGGAACGCTTTGCGGGCCGCCGCTTTATCCTCGTCGCGCAGCACCACCACCGCGACCCCGGTAGAGGCCCGGGTTTTCTCGTCGAGGTCGCGCGTCACGCTGTCCTTATCGGGAAGCACTTCGACCGTACCGGCGGCGCGGGCTACCGGCTCAACCAAGAAGTTGCTCTCGCGGTCTATCGACCCAAAACGTGCGTGCTTGATCTTGAGCAGGGAGTTGGCGACGCGGGTGATCTCGGGGGCGTTCCTAAAGTTCAGCCGCAACACCGAAAGCGTCTGCCGCTCCGCGAGCGTAGGGTCTTTCCAAAAAAGGCTCTTGACCGCCGACCACGAAAAGAAGTTCGGATGAACGATCTGATTGGCGTCGCCGCAAAGCATAAACTGTCCGGGCTGCTCGAGCGTCCTCAAGATAAGCGCGAGCTGAACGCGGGTCAGGTCTTGAACCTCGTCGACGACGATAAAATCGAAGCTGGGCCGTGCCAGCCGCTGCCACTCGAACGAGACTAGGTTCACGTCGAACAGGCCGCTCTCAGCGAGCCAAGTGCAGTACTTGTCGAAAAGGTCGTAGACCGCCGCACGTTCGGAAGCGGCGTAGATCGACTGGCGTACACCCAGCGCCCCGTACGCGTCACGGCTCAAACTGCCCTCGGCGGGGCTGCTTAGAACGCCTCGGAACTCTTCAAAGACCTGGTGTGCATCGGTAAAGCGGTAACCCTGCCGGTGACGTGCAAACCAGGCGCGAAAGTCCGCAAAACCAACCTCTCGCCCGTTCGGAATCTGCAAGGTTTCCAGAAAATCCCGATACGACAAAAACAGCGGCTCCTGGTCTGGATTTTGAAAACCGTGGGCGAAGTAAAGGCTCCGGGCGCTCTGGGCCAGGTAGGCCGAGTGGGTTACGAAGAGCACCCGACCACTCTGGCGGCGGAGCTTCTCGAGGGTCAGCGCGGTTTTGCCGGAGCCCGCCGAACCGACCAGGATCAGTGGCGGCGGCGTCCTGTAAACAGCCTCTTGCGTCTCATCGAACGAGATCACTTTGTCGAGCAGGTGAAAGTGCGTGCGTTCGGGGTTCAGGTAAGGCAGCAGCGGGGCGTTGTCACCCGCGGTTTCCGGTGTAGTCGCTACCAGCTTGCTTTCGTCGACTCGTGCGCCACGCAAAAAACGTGATTTATCGTAGCGGTGGTTACGGATGACCTCGAGCGCCAGACACACCGTTTCGTCACCGTACCGTGCGAAGTTGAGGAGAAGGCGGTTGGTCGTGTCAAGTTTGGCACGGTAATACGTGCTCGACTCGAGCTTTTTAACATCGGCGCTGCGAAAATCATCTCGCTCGATGGCGCTGCGAAGCTTGGCAAACGGTTTGCTGAGCTTAGTAGTGTCAAGGTCGACGTAGGTGAGGACTTTCATGGGTTTAGTTTACCCGGACCGCACTCGAGGTTAAAACTGAGCGCGGCTGTTAGAGTCGGATGTGCCGCTAAGAGATAGCGACGACTCAAAAAGCCTGACTTAAGAAGCCAGGTTTTGTTAGCGGTTTGGTGTTGACGTTAACGTGTTTTGCGGTGCTGTACAGGAGAACATAGATTTAAAACACAGGGTTCAGAACATAGCATTCAATGGCTACAGATACATCGGTTCCAAGGCGTTGAGTACGAGATTTGAAGAAAAATCTGGTCACATTTCAACACAACCTAGCTAAGGTATAGCGAGGGTAGGGGTGGCTCGAGGTGAGTTTTTAGGTTAGAGTAATCAACAATCGAGGCAAGATGAACAAACCCCAAGCAGCGCCGGACGCTGTAGCGCAATAAATGACGAACTCCCGGTTGCGGAAACAACCGAGAGCGCCAGGTACATAGCTCTGTAAACGACTAAAAACAGAGTAAGCGCCTGGGTCCTTCCCGTCAAGCCTTTTTCACTACAAACGGAGACCTAAGCATGGACTTACTCGAGGCGGAGCAGGCCGCTGCACCCCCCTGCACACCTGAGACCCAACCACAAAATCTGTCAGGGACAGCGCTTCTACTATATAGAGCGCTCCGTGAGATGGCGGCACATACTGCTACGGACCGCGGCTATGTGGCCTCGACGACGCACGTCACGGTTCATGTTCCCCTCGAGGTAGTGGCTGAGTCGGTCGGTTGTCACCGGGTCACGGTCTGGCGACGGCTGCCGGAACTTCAGGCACGGGGGCTGATCGACGCGCGCGCCCACAAGACGACCGCGACGGGTATAACCGCCAAGAGTGACACCGTGAACGACGGATACCTGTGGTGCATCCGGCTGGACCCGGAACAGGGCACCCCGGCGAAGCTGAGTTATGAGGACCTCAAGCACGGCGGCTGGCGCGACCTCAACCGGGACCGAAAGCGGGGCCGTACAGCGCACAAGGCGGTACGGGAGCACCGAGAAAAACGGATGCAACAGTCAAAAGATCCCCCTGAAGGGGGTTTTGACCTACAGCTTCTATTGGATTGGTCGTTAACCCCTGATACTGACCGAAACCCCGTTACTAATGACTGTTGCATAGGCGAGCGTAGGGACTTAGAGACCGTCTTAGACGTGCAGTACGCCGACAAGGAGGACCGGGCGGAGGCGGTGGACGGGGCGGCTCGGGCACTAGCTGCGGGCCTTAGTGATACGGGAAGCCTGATGTTCTACCGCTGGCTCTTGTGGCAGCTCCTGCGGCTTGAGGCGGCTGGTAAGGCTGCGCCCTGGTACATGGTCTACGAACAGGCGCGGCGGGCCTCTGTAGACGCTTCTGAGGGCTTTGCGCGGCGTCCGGGGGCATTGTTCATGTCGCGGCTCAAGCAGTCCCCCTGGTGGGAGGAGGTGAGGCGACAGCCCGCTGTGCGGGTGGGGGTCGCACCCCCAAAAACTGAGAAGCTCTACAAAAACTAAGAGCCTGCGAGCGGATGCTCATACAGACTCTTTACTCCCCACCTGCTGCTGCCCCCTCCGGCGGGACCACCATGGTAGACCCTCGCGTGCAGGGTCGGCTAGAAGCTAGTGTCTTGCCAAAAGAGGTCAAAAGTCATGGTTTGCATGGAATGAAGAGAACCCCAGACATCTCTGCTGGGGGGGCAGCGGGGAGCAGAGATGCCTGGGGTTGAGTACACGGTAACGGCTGTGCGGATTTTAACAGCCTCTGGGGCTCCAAAGTTTCGGTGGGATCGCCGTAGGGTATTGGGGTGATCTAGGACTGAGACTCATGGGACCGGTAGTGTAGAGGAGTGCGGACGCTCACAGACTACCGAGGGCGGGCCATCCGGCTCACTGAGGAGCGGCAGGCTCATATCCTCGAGCACCCCGAGATGCTTGGGCAGGAGGCGCGCATCATCGAGACGCTGATCGAGCCTGAGTTCGTGGTCGTTACCCCGACCGACGCGGCGGTTCACGTCTATGGTCGCTTCTACGAGACAACCCCGGTTACGAGCAAGTACCTTCAGGTAGTCGCTAAACTGTCTCCAGACGACGCTTTCGTGCTCACGGCCTACTACAGCAGCCGTCCGAAACGAGGGAGGACCGTATGGCCGGAATAAAAGTTTGGTACGACCAACAGGGAGACCTGCTAGAGGTGCGCTTTGAGGACGCCCCTGCTACGTTAGAAGAGGTAGCTGACGATGTGTTCGAGCGGCGCACACCGGGGGGTCGGGTCATCGGTTTTGTGGTGATGAACTTCAGCAAGCACGACCAAGACAGTTTGACCTTGCCACTCGAGGTCACGGTCCTACCGGCAGCATGACAAACGGTTAAGCGATCAACGCGTATGACTACTTTAGTGCTCAAGAACGATCCCGCCGCGGCGGACATACAGGTCCATATAGACACGCTCACCGTGATCCTAGAAGACGAGCGACAGATCAGTGTGCCCCTCTCCTGGTACCCGCGGCTGCTAGCTGGAACCGAGGTGGAACGCAACAACTGGGAACTGCTCGGAGAGGGCTACGCGATCATGTGGCCGAGTTTGGACGAACACATCAGCGTCGAGGGATTACTGGCGGGGCGGCGCAGCACAGAGAAACCAGCGTCACTCGAGAGGTGGCTGGCGGGGCGCGGTTAAGCTAGGGCATGGGCAGGAAATCGCGGCTAAAAAAGGAGCGCCAACTTCATCAGCCATCCCAGATAATTACTGAACCTATCAAGGACTACCTTGCAGCCGAAGCCAAGCTCACAGTGGATACGCCAAGGGTATTTTTTCGGGACAAAATGACAACAGGTGACGCGCTCTTCGGTCGCCTCTTTGAAGAGGGCGAGAAACTAAGACTTAGCGAAGGCAACATCATCGATGGCTGGGGACAGGTAGAAAAGACTCCCTTATCCTAACCTCTGCGCCCCTTTTATTTTCCCCAAAACCGTCTAAGTTCATTCTTCCCTCTGACCTTCATTCCTCGGTTCGACAACGCCCATTTCAGCCAGCTCTTCGTCAGTAAAATACTCTCTACCGGCCTCATAGGTGCTGGCTTCGCCGTCATCGTCTCGAGGATCAGCCAGCGCTTCACCCCTGACCTCGAGCCCCATAAACTCGCGTTCGTTTTGCTTAATCACATACTTGTTGAGGACGTAAGCCAGCAGCTTGGGACTGACGACGCCATCACGAACAGCTGCGGCTACCGACGCGCCGGTGATGATCTTGCGCCTAGTCTCGTCCTTACGCTCCTGGTACTGCTGCTGTTGCTTGAGCTGCTTATACCTCGCCTCGAGTTTCTCTTTCTTCACCCGCAATTGTTCTAGCGCTTCACTGGTTATTCGTGCCATGTGCCAGCGTAGCGCAAACTATGCTAGAGTATGCCCATTCCGACCTCGACGCCCTGGCACGCGAACCCGTGAGCCTTTGCAAAAAGCAAAGCGCACTTATGCGTTTTCTGGCTCATAAACTCCGCTTCGCTCCGTTTACTCTCTGGAAACGCAACGTGCTTAAGAAAAAGCGCAGAGTTTGTTCGGGACTCGAGTCCCTTGGAAGGAGATGAACGCATGGCGATCTTTCACCTCTCAGTCCGCGGCGGCACCCGCGCCAAGGGCAGCGTCGCGGCTCGCAAAGCCGACTACTTGCAGAGGGAAAACCAGTATGAACGTCAGCCTGACCGGTGCGTGCATAGGGAGTCGGGCAACATGCCGGGCTGGGCTGAAGACAACCCTCGAGACTACTGGCGCGCCGCCGATGAACACGAGCGCTCTAACGGTCGTTTGTACATGGAAGTAGAGGTTGCGCTACCTAGAGAGCTGGAGCAACAACAGCAGATCGAACTAGCTCGTGAGTTCGCTAAGGAACTGACCAGGGAGAGCAATCTCCCCTATACGATGGCGGTCCACGAGGGCAAGGGAAGAGACGGACAAGGCGATAATCCGCACGCCCACATCATGATCTCCGAACGTCAGAACGACGGCGTTGAGAGGGACCGCGAGCAGTGGTTCAAGCGTGCTGATAGGGACGAGCCGGAACGAGGCGGCGCACCCAAGACAAGGGAGTTTCACGGCGGCCACCAGATTGAGGAGGTGCGCGAGCGCTGGGCCGGGGAGGTCAACCACACGCTTGAACGAGAAGGCAGCCGTGAGCGCGTTGATCACCGAACCTTGCGGGACCAGGGCATCGAGCGTGAACCCACTCGGCACATGGGGCCAGGGGTGAAGGCGATGCGAGAGAAGGGTCAGGAGCCGGAGCGCTACCGGGAGTATCGGGGTGAGCGCGACGAGATCAAGCAGGTGCACAGGGAGCTGGAGCATGTCACGAGAGAGTATGAAGGACATCATCGAGAACTCGATCAAGAGCGCGGGTTTGAGCGAGACGGAGGTCGCTGAGTGGGTCAGCAACCTCAAGGCGTTTCACGATGAGGAGGCGAGGCGGCAAGCCCTGCGCCTCGACGAGTTCGATGAGGTCCACCGGCAGCACAGCCAGGCAGTAGACAACTTCGAGGCGACGGTGCAGCAGCTCGACAAGACGTTGGCGACGCTGCGGCAAGAGAGCGCCACCTTGGCTAAAGAGCGGGACGAGCTGGCGCGACTCAAGGCGCAGTTGGAGAGGACGGCACACGACCTTAGTGAGGGTGTGGCGAGGGGCAACCGAGAGCCGTTCACCTGGCGTCGTCTCGTTTTCCTGTTCGGGGTGATTGTACTGAGTTCGGCAACAGGTGCGGCGATCTTCGTGGTGTTCATCTGGCTGTTCAGAAGGGGCCTGGTTAGTCTCTAGCGGCAGGTCAAGCAAGGTACATCTTATAGATAAAACAAAGTGATTCCATCAAAGATTGGCTACTTCTATGAGACTCTATCTGAGGGGGACACCTGATATATTTCTATAACTGGATTTTCGAGTAAAGACGCAATAGTATCGGCATTGGCTCCAATATATGTGCTCATTAAATCAATAGGTGACGCTACACACCACGCCCGATCATCAGGCCACCAAAGGTTTGCTGATTGGTAAATCCAAAGTTGATCAGCAAATGTGACATTGATGCTTTTGACGGAGCCTTGCAGTAAATGCAGTTCACGTTCTGGTAAAGTGAAACTGGTCGCAGATCGTGCAATAGGATTAAGATATCCGTACCCACCCCACACAGCAAACCAACAACGTTCGGGCGTTGTTGTACGACTCTCCAACTCTGTATAAAGTGTCTTGGCAAGAGTCGGTGTCAAGGTTCCAGTACTAGGAGCCTGCGTCCATACATCGACTAGTTCGGACCCGCCAGTTCCCCACTCATTGTCGCCGGATATCTCTGTCCATTGCATCTGGTGATGTGGTACAAAACCTGCGGCTTCAGCTACATCACGCCACAAGACCCGCTTTTCTATAACTTCACAACTTAACGAAGCAGGATGAAAAATACGGGCGTAAGCTTCAAAGCCATCAGGTACATATGATACGACTGACTTTGCAAACCCACTCAGACGTGGTTCTATCCAGCTAGCTGACGCGTTGCTAGTAGCCGGGGAAATGAAAGGACGTGAGTCATCAAGCATATCAGCCATAATAAATGTCACAGGAGTAGCCTTTAGCAAGCTACTCCCATAGAACTTACAAGCTATCCTTTAGCAAGTCGAAACTTCACGGTAGTTGTACACGTTTGAGGCTGAATATACTTTACCATCAATATCGCGTATCGAGCCAGAAACTGCTGTCCTGTAACCGTCGTTCACGCACGGTACCGAAGCGACTACTTTGAAGGAGCTGTAGCTAGTTCCGGCCCTCGTACTCTTTGTGACTGGGCTGTTTGCAGTTCTCACAGTTGCATAGCCAAAGACGTTTTTACGAGCGAGGGACGTCGTGATTGTTATGGAAGGGACCCTTCTAATACACACTACACGGCCATAGCCAGTGATCTGCTCGTTGTTGGTATCAGATTTGTGAGGGTAGTCGGCATAAAGACCACACTGAGAAGGACCCATCTTCGGTACTTGCTGCGTACTAAGATCTCCCGATTCCAGCGTTAGGGGTACCCAGACACTGTGATTACTGCTCAAGTCCGGAGCAGAAGGAACGTCTGCCGTTTGACTACATGAGGCAAGAAAAATAGCGCTGAGAATCAGAATTATAAAACGAGAAGCAGCTAGCCTACGAGAACGTGCCACTACTACCCTCCTCAAATAACCTACAGCGTTAACCTACATTATTGTAAGTTCTCTACCAAAGTACAGCAGTCGAAAAAATTTTGCAACTGCTCATCGTTAATGTAAGTCGAGTTAATGTCTGACACTTGCTCTTGCTTTTTGAACATAAACTAAACAGTTCACAGGCTCTTTTACATAATTCCTATTATGTCAAAGGGGGTGTGTCCTCGAAGTACGTGCAGCGCTTCATAAACTCCACAAAGAAGATGGTCAAAATAATGTCATAAACCTTGTACGACATACGCCCCTGTTGCATTTGAATCTCGACTAAACCAATGACCTGACCCCTTAGAAGAGGCCCAAGCACGATGATAGTGCGAAGCCGAATTTAGGAGGCAAGAGATGCCGAAAAAGACGTTTAAGCCCGAAGAGATCATCGGCAAGTTGAGAGAGGCCGAAGTGTGCTTGAGTCAAGGGGCGAGCGTGGCCGAGGTGGTGAGGGCGCTAGCGATCAGCGAGGTGACCTACTACAGGTGGCGCAAGGAGTACGGCGGGATGCGGGTCGAGCAGGCCAAGCGGCTGAGGGAAGTTGAACGTGAGAATGCCCGGCTGCGCAAGGCGGTGGCCGACCTGACGCTAGATAAGTTGATCCTGGAGGAAGCAGCCAAGGGAAACTACTGAGCCCTGAACGCCGTCGCCGCTGCGTCGAGGTGGTCGGCGAGCGTTTAGGGGTCTCAGAGAGACGGGCGTGCAACGTGCTAAACCAACATAGGTCTGTGCAGCGTCGGTTACCCAAAGTCAGGTTGGATGAAGCGGCTTTGACGGCGGCGATCACCGAGCTGGCAACCAAATACGGACGCTACGGTTATCGCAGGATTACGGCGTTGCTCAGACGAGCGGGCTGGCGGGTGAACAGCAAGCGGGTCGAGCGGATATGGCGTCAGGAAGGACTTAAAGTACCTGCCAAGCAACCAAAAAGAGAACGGTTATGGCTGAACGACGGCTCATGTATCCGACTCCGACCTGAACGTCCCAGCCACGTCTGGGCTTATGACTTCGTCACCGACAGAACCACCGACGGGCGAGCATTCCGGATGCTTACCGTAGTCGACGAATGCACTCGGGAGTGCCTGGCTATCATCGTCGATAGAAAGCTGAACTCGACTCACGTGCTCGAGACCCTTGGCGAACTGTTCGTCAGTCGGGGTCCGCCTGAGCACATCCGCTCTGATAACGGCCCTGAGTTCTGTGCCGAGGCCGTCAAGCACTGGCTCGGACGCTTACAGGTCAAGACGCTCTTCATCGAACCAGGTAGTCCCTGGGAAAACGGCTACGTCGAGTCGTTTAACGGCAAGCTCAGGGATGAACTCTTAAACGGTGAACGATTCACCACCCTGCTCGAGGCGCAAGTCCTGATCGCTAATTGGCGCTACGAGTACAACCGCTTCAGGCCCCACAGCGCCCTCGGTTATCGTCCGCCAGCACCCGAAGCTACGCTATTCCCCGGTCCGCTAACTCCTGCCCTTAAAACACCCAAAGCCCCGATGGGCTAACATTCAAAGTGGTCCTACTCGTGGGGGCAGGTCAATGTTTTCTTACGATAATGCCGAGTTATCGCTAAACTCATCTGGCTTACAGCATTGTGCGACGGCTTGAAAAAGCAGCCTGAAGGTTTCGACTAGAACCCCGTTTCCCTAGTCGTAGAATGTTCCATGATCCCCAGCGACTTTGCGGCCAAGTGGGAGCGCATCACCACCACCGAACGCGCCAGCTCCCAAAGCCACTTCCTAGACCTATGTGAGCTGCTCGAGGTCGATAAGCCGCTAGATGTGGATCCTGACGGCACCTTCTACACCTTCGAGCGCGCCGTCACCAAGGCGGTCGGGGGTAAGGGCTTCGCCGACGTGTGGAAGCGCGGCTTTTTCGCTTGGGAGTACAAGGGTAAGCGCAAGAACCTCATCGACGCCTACGGCCAGCTCGTCCTCTACGCGGGCGACCTCGAAAACCCACCGCTCCTGGTGGTGTGCGATCTTCACCGCTTCGAGGTCCATACGAACTTCACCGGCACCCCCAAGCAGGTCCACCGCTTCACCATTCACGAACTTGAGCAGCCTGAGACCCGCCAGCTCCTCAAGTGGGTGTTCACCGACCCCGAGCGGCTGAACCCCAAGTATCACCGCGAGAGCGTCACCCAGGAGGCCAGCCAACAGGTGGCCGCCCTGGCCGCACAGCTCAGTGGGCGAGGCCACGACCCGCAAACCGTCGCGCACTTTATGATGCAGCTCGTGTTCGCGTTTTTTGCCGAGGACGTGGGGCTGTTGCCCGATAAGCTCGTTACCCGCATTTTGGAGCGCACCACGGCGAAACCCGAGCGGGCACAGCATTACTTCTCCGAGCTATTTCAAGCGATGGCAACCGGCGGCGAGGTTCTACTCGAGGACGTGCCTTATTTCAACGGTGGCCTGTTCGACAACCGGGGCGCACTACCTTTGGAAGCCGCCGAACTGCGGGCACTACTCGAGGCGGCCAAGCTCGACTGGTCGCAGGTGGAACCGGCCATCTTTGGCACCCTGTTCGAGCGGTCACTCGACCCAGGCAAACGCAGCCAGTTGGGCGCGCACTACACAAGCCGTGAGGACATCCTGCGGGTTGTAGAGCCCGTGGTGCTGGCACCCTTGAAGGCCGGATGGGAGGCCGTGCGGCAGCAGGTTGACGGCTACATCCAGACGACTGACCTCTCCGGCCTTGGCGACCGCGCTGCCCAGACCCAGCGGAACCAACACATCAACCAGCCCATCACGGCCTTTCTTGACCGTCTGCACCGCCTCAAGGTCTTAGACCCAGCCTGCGGCAGCGGGAACTTCTTGTACGTCGCCATGCAGCAGCTCAAGGAGCTCGAGAAAGAGGTTGTGACCTTTGCT
>JAABUN010004688.1_pt1 | contig 18123 bp, 18 predicted proteins | sample 5559311 | NCBI WGS metagenome assembly JAABUN01 (sample SAMN10711877, study PRJNA513370) | rock metagenome | isolation source: Antarctica rocks | place: Antarctica: Victoria Land, Siegfried Peak sud | reverse complement strand
CCAGTAACCTCCTTAGGGTCTCCCGTAAAATTATAAGAAACAGTACCAGCTAAGGTTTGTTAAAAATTTAAAGATCATCTTCTAACATATCCGGTCTCCTTTGCCTGGTACGTTGTAAAGACTGCTCATATCGCCATTCATCTGCCTTTTTTGGATCGCCTTGTAATAATACCTCAGGCACTTTCCATCCTTTAAACTCAGCAGGTCGTGTGTAAACGGGAGGTGCTAATAAGTTATCCTGGAAAGAATCAAACAGGGCAGAAGTTTCATCATTCAATACACCGGGAATTAATCTGCCCACGGCATCAACAACTATTGCTGCAGCTAATTCGCCCCCGCTTAGAACATAGTCGCCAACAGATATTTCTATGGTTACATAATGTTCGCGTATGCGTTCATCAATACCTTTATAATGGCCGCAAATAATAAGCAGATTTTCTTTAAGTGATAAATGATTAGCAGCTTTTTGATTAAAAAGGTTACCATCAGGCGTCATGTAAATGATCTCATCGTAACTGCCGTTTTTATTTATAAGATCGTCAATTGCATTAAATAGAGGTTCGCACATAATCACCATTCCAGCGCCTCCGCCAAATTGGTAATCATCAATCTGTCCGTGTTTGTTTATGCTGTAATCTCGCAGGTTAATAACATTTACATGCAGCAGGTTTTTGGCTGCAGCTCTTTTTAAGATGGAGTGAGAGAAGGGGCTTTCAAGCAATTGCGGAACTAAACTGATAATGTCAATTCTCATTGTGCAAACTTATTATATTATCAAACTAACAGTATTCGAAATGTTATGCGCTTTAAACATCTTCAGTAAAATCATCGAGTTCTCTTCTTTCTTTTTTAGTTGGTCTTCCTATTTTGCTTAACCTTTTACCGGTATGAAACGATGCTGCCAGTGTTTGCATTTTTTCAATCTCTCCTTCGGGAGTTAAGTCAACATAAAATTTTATAGCCTCGCTGTATTGAACCCTGTTTGCAAGAAGTCCGGTGACTTTAATTATCCACTTGCGCGCTTCTGTTTTTACTTCGTATTCATCACCAACGTTTACGGTTTTAGAAGCTTTAACAGAGACTACATTAAGCTTAACCCTGCCTTTTTCGCATGCTTCGGATGCAAGACTGCGTGTTTTAAAAATGCGGATAGCCCACAGGTATTTATCAATGCGAAGTTTTTCTTTTTCTGACATTAAATGGTAACATTTTTAAAAGCTTTTATAATCGTTTTTTTTACTTTATCCCAAGTAAGATTGTTGATGAAAATCTCAGGTGGTGCCTGTTGTTCAGCATCAATAAAGTATAATAAACTATTCAATAACATCCAAACTTGGCTTTCTGTATATTTTGCTGCATATATTTCAATAAGTTTTTGTGCGGTCATTACCTGAAGCAACTGCCATACATCATAAAAGTCTTTTTTACTGCCTCTTTGTGTAACAGCCTGCAATTTCATAGCAGTTACATCCTCAATTGAAAACATACGGATATTATCAATAACTTCAATTTGTTTTAGAAGACGGTGCGGATGAAGAATAAAGTCTGTTTTAACCTGGTTGATATAGCAGAACATCATATACTTATTGCTGCCCGTGAAGTCGAAACTTTTATAATCGATCTCTAACGTCATTCTAAGAATTTCTCCATCAAATTTAATAGGGGAAAACAGATCAATATCAATACTGTTTCTGTGCCCATATCGTAATGCAAGTGAAGTACCGCCAACTAATGCAAAATCCCTTAAATAATCTTTTCCCATTAACGATAATAACGTGTGATGAACTGATTCATCAATAGTGTTCAGGTGCAACATGAAGTTGTGAATAAGGGATATTCAAATAGTAACTCATATAATTTGCAACTTTAGGTGTGAGAACATTTCTGCTTTTTAAAACAGCATCAGCTAATTGTGGTTTACTGTACATTTTAAATATTGCTCTAACATCGGCAGTATCTCCCCTTACAAGTGTTCGTTCAATTATAAATTGGGCATCCTTATTCCAATCCAATTGCATAGGATCAACATCCCAAAAAACTCTTTTTTTTATTGCTTCGGCTACCTGCATGTTCAAAATTAAAAAATCTCATCAAGTTTTTTAAGCCTGATGAGAGTAATATTTTAAGGAGGTTTCAATTACCCCTTCATCTCAGCAAAATACTTATGAAAGTAAGGTATCGTTTCAATGCCTTTGTAAAAATTAGCCAGGTCGAATTTTTCGTTAGGGCTGTGCAGGTTGTCGCTGTCTAAACCAAAGCCTAAGAATACGGTTTTTAAACCAAGCACACTTTTGAACAAAGCTGTAATAGGAATACTTCCGCCACCACGAACGGGAATGGGCGGCTTGCCAAAAGTAGTTTCGATAGCTTTGGCTGCCGATTGATATTCGATGCTGTCAACAGGCGTTAAATAAGGATCGCCGCCATGATGCTCGCGGGCTTTTACAGTAACGTTAGGCGGGGCAATCGTTTCTAAATGCTTTATTAGCATTTCAGTAATTTTTGCGGTCTTTTGATTGGGCACCAAACGGCAACTGATTTTTGCAAATGCTTTTGAAGGCAAAACTGTTTTAGCGCCTTCGCCTGTGTAGCCTCCCCAAATACCATTAACTTCAAGGGTTGGGCGAATGCCGGTTCGCTCGTTTGTGGTGTAGCCTTTTTCGCCCCATAATGCTTTTACGCCTAAATCGTGCATGTATTCTTTTTCATTATAAGGCGCCTTTGCCATTTCGGCTCTTTCAGCCTCACTTGATTCGTTAACATCATCATAAAAACCGGGAATGGTAATATGGTTATTTTCGTCGTGCAGGCTGGCAATCATTTTTGCAAGAATAGTAATGGGGTTTGCAACAGCGCCTCCATAAACACCGCTGTGCAAATCGCGATTGGGGCCGGTAACTTCCACTTCAATATAACTAAGGCCGCGTACGCCAACATCAATACTTGGTGTTTGTAAACTAAGCATTGATGTGTCGCTTATTAGTATTACATCCGCTTTCAGCATCTCTTTTTTCTCCACTAAAAAATTTGCAAGGTTAGGGCTTCCTACTTCTTCTTCACCTTCAATAATAAACTTAACATTGGTTGGTAAAGTGTTGGTGTGTACCAATGTTTCGAGGGCCTTTATGTGCATATAAAACTGCCCCTTATCGTCACACGAACCACGTGCGAATATCTTTCCATCTTTTATAACAGGCTCGAAAGGGCCACTGTGCCATAAGTCTAAAGGATCGGGAGGTTGTACATCGTAATGACCGTAAACTAAAACAACAGGTTTTGCAGCATCAATTATTTTCTCCCCGTAAACAATCGGATGTCCGGCTGTTTGAAAAATTTCAACCGTGTCTGCACCCGCTTCCTGTAATCTTCTTTTTACTGCATCTGCACACTTCGTCATGTCCTCTTTATGCTCGCTTCTGGCGCTTACGCTTGGTATGCGAAGCAACTCGAGAAGCTCGTTCAGGAAACGGTCTTTATGCTGCGATTGATAATCCTGCCAAGCCTGCATAATATTTATTTTTATTGATTATAGTATAAGGGATATACTGCGAATATATGCACGAAAAACAAAAGCCGTCTTATCGTTTCATGCTTTCTTTAAAAGTGTTATTGCTTTTTAATTTATGTTATTTATATTAGCGCAATAAGAAAGAAATGTCATTATTTAACAATTAAAATATTCTAAGATGAAGCTGAGGTTTTTCTCTTTTTATTTAATAGCTGTAAGCACCCTGTTTATTTTTGCAGGTTGTGGTACAAAGGATACTCCAACGCCGGCAACAGATTATTCGCCTTTAACGGCTAACAGTACGTGGACGTATCAAACTGCAACCGGCACCACTTACACATTAACTTCCACTAACAGAGATACAAGCATAAGTGGTAAAACTTTCCATGTATTTACAAACAGTAACGGGGGTAATAACTATATGGGAAAAAGTGGCAACGATTATTACCGTTTTGGAGTACTGCCGGGGATAGCGCCTAATGGCTTTGATGAAAATTATTTAAAAGAAAATGTTGATGTAAACGGAACATGGATGGTTATCCAAAATGCAACTGCTCCGGGTATTTCAACACCTATTCCTGTTAATCTTACTTATACCATTGCTGAAAAAGGTGTTCAGCGGGTTGTTAATGGAAAAACATACACTAATGTAATTCATGTTAAGCAAAACATTTCTGCTTTAGGAATACAGGGTGGTAATGGGGATTTTTATTACTCAGCAGGTATTGGGTTAATAGAGAGTACATTGGTGATTAATGCTAACCCTACTTTCGGCATACAAGCATTTAATCAAACACAAGTGTTAACAAATTATAGTATTAAATAAATTAGTACTATTTATTTTGCGAAATATATTTTAGTTATTACTTTCGATCTACGATTGCTGCTTGCTATCTATCAGCCTTTGCAACTTTTCTTGGTTAATAAGAGAAAATGCTGCAGAGGCTGAGTCAATTATAAGAAGTCTTATCTAAGACGATGCTTTTGGTTAGACAGTAGATTGTAAAGCGTCCACTCTACTTTATGTTCAAAAGGATGCTCCCTTACCGGACATGTAAACTTATTGCACAAGCGACAACTAAAAGGTAAGCAACCATCGGTATGAACAAAAAACTCAATAGAAGCTCCAAACTCGTTCTGAATAAAGCTTACTAACTTATCAATCTCAATATGAGCTTCATGTGCATTTAAATACCAGGGAACAGTAAGGTGGCAATCAATATGCAACTGGGTCCCATATTTTATTATTCTAAAGTTATGGAGGTCTATCCAGTTAACACGCCTGTTCTTGTTTAGGTTAGTCACCATTTCTTTCAGCAGTTCCATATCCTGCTGGTCCATAATACCGGCAAGCGATTGACGGATGATTTTATAACCATTATAAATTATCAACAAGCTCATTGACAGTGCAATTAACTTATCTAACCAAAACAAGCCGGTTACAAGCATTATAATAAGACCGGCAATAATTGCAAGGGTTGAGTAAGTGTCTGTTTTAAGATGTTGCCCTGTTGCCTGCAATGCAATAGAGCGATTTTTTTTACCGATGCGAAAGCAGACAGAGCCGGCAATAAAATTTAAAGCTGCGGTAATGGCAACCATGATTAATCCTAAATCAAGCTTGCCAAGCGGAGTTGGATGGATAAGATTAATTATTGTTTCATATATAATTAAAATTCCTCCGGCTACAATTAAAGTTCCTTCTACCGCAGAAGATACAAACTCAGCTTTACCATGACCGTAAGGATGATCTTCATCGCTTGGCTTTGCGGCAATGTATAAACTGTACAAACCAATGCCGCCCGCAACAACATTTACAATACTTTCTAAAGCATCAGTTAATATAGCCAGCGAATTGGTAAGATAATAAGCAACTATTTTAGCAAGAAACAGCACAACCGATAAGGCGGTGATCCATTTCTGCACCTTAAGATTATAGTCAGCTTCTTTCACAAAAGGGGAAAGTTAAGTTGCTTAAACATGCAAAATATTAAAATGAATGGGGCAGTGTTTGGCAAGCATTGCAGAAATGCCGCAATATTTATCCTTCGATAACTCTACAGCACGTTTCACTTTATCAGCATCTTCCTGCGGTGCATCGGTTGTATAAGTGAGAAATATTTCTTTAAAAACTTTGGGATGTTCTTCGGTTAGCTCGGCCTCGGCAGTTATATCAAGCTTTGTAAATTTTACTTTCATTTTCTCCAATATGCCTGCTACGTCCATACCACTGCAGGCCGATAAACTGCAAAGCAATAATCTTTTAGGGTTCATGCCCGTGCTGCCTTCTTTGGTAGTATCAATGTGTACCACATGGTTTGCATGGCTGCCTTCAAACGAAAGTTCTTTAATCCATTTAGTTGTTGTATGCATAATGTTGATTTTAAATAAGACCAGCAAAGGTAGCAGTGCTGCACATATAAATAATGATTGCTTTAATTGCTGAACGTGTAAGTTTCGATCTGGTATTACTAACTTTAACTGCTGCGCTAAGCTTACATCTTTAAATGAAAGTGCAACTATTAAAAGAAAAAATTTATTTATCCTCATAACAAATAGCAACTGCAATTAATTTAATCTTCGTATTTTAATTAATAGAATAATTTGCGCAACATCTTCTAACGATAATTCTTTCAAATTTTTTAGTTGTTATGAAAAAGATAGTTAAACTAATATTGTGTTGTTTAATAACTGTAAGATCTTTTAGCCAGCTTAGCGACACCGGTATTGCTATTATCCCCGCACCCGTTTCCCTTACTAAAGCTACAGGCCAGTTTATATTGCCTCAAAAAGTTTTGATAGAGGCAAGCAGCCGGTCAGGAATGAAACAGGTGGTAGCTTTTTTAAAAGATCGCTTATCTGTTACCACAAGTAATGTAACTGTAGCCAATACTTTGCCAACTGCTACCATACGCTTACAATTAAACAATACACAAGATAACAGTATAGGTAAAGAAGGCTATAAGCTTTCAGTAACTCCAAAAAATATTGTAATTAAAGCTAATGAACCCGCCGGATTATATTATGGTGTGCAAACACTTGTGCAGCTTTTTCCTAAAGAAATCGAAAGCGCTGTTCCTGTAAAAAATGTGAAATGGCAGGTGCCTTGTGTTACCATAACCGATTATCCACGGTTTGGGTGGAGAGGATTAATGTTTGATGTATCGCGTCATTTTTTTACTAAAGAAGATGTAAAAAAATATATTGATGATATGGTGCGCTACAAGTACAACCTGCTGCACCTGCATTTAACCGACGATGAAGGATGGCGCATAGAAATTAAAGGCCTGCCTAAACTAACAGAGGTAGGAGCGTGGAATGTAAAGAAGGAAGGATACTTTGGAACGTTCACTCCTCCGACAGCGGACGAACCACGAAATTATGGAGGCTTTTATACTCAGGACGACATCAGGGAATTGGTTCAATATGCTAAGGAGCGGTTTGTAGATATCTTACCTGAAATTGATGTGCCCGGTCATAGCCTGGCAGCGGTAGTTTCTTATCCTGAATTATCCTGTACCCCCGGCGTAGAAAAATATGTTGTTCGCTCAGGTGAACAAATTATGGATTGGTCTCACGGTGCGCCACCAATAGCATTGGTTGATAATACACTTTGCCCCGCTAACGAAAAAGTATATGATTTTTTAGACAAGGTAATAACACAGGTTGCCCAGCTTTTCCCTTTTGAGTATATACATGTAGGCGGCGATGAAACACCGCAGAACTTCTGGAAACAGAGTGATGCGATTAAAGGGTTGATGCAAAAAGAAGGATTAAAAGATATGCATGAAGTACAAGGTTATTTTGAAAAACGTCTCGAAAAAATTGTGCTTTCGAAAGGCAAAAAATTTATGGGTTGGGATGAAATACTCGAAGGCGGATTGGCGCCAAGTGCAGCAGTGATGAGCTGGCGTGGCGTGAAGGGCGGCATACAGGCAGCTAAAATGAAACATGAAGTAGTAATGAGCCCCACTACTTTTGCTTATATAGATTATATGCAGGGCGATTCTCTTATTGAGCCTCGTATTTATGCCACACTTCGTTTAAATAAAGCCTACCAGTTTGAGCCCTTACCCGATAGTGTGGAGGCAAAATATATATTAGGCGGCCAAGGTAACTTGTGGACAGAACAGGTTTATAATATGCGGCATGCGCAGTATATGACCTGGCCAAGAGGTTTTGCCTTATCTGAATCTCTCTGGTCGCAAAAAGAAAAAAAGAACTGGAATAACTTTTTCACACGGGTAGAAGATCATTTTGGAAGATTTGACATAGCTGAAAAGAACTATGCCCCCAGCGTTTACGAACCTATTTTTACCGTTACCCGAACTACAGACAATCAAATAAAAATTGCATTAACCACCGAGGCTGAAGGGATAGATGTTTATTATACGTTCGATAATTCTTTTCCTGACAGGTTTTACCCAAAATATACCCAAGCTTTGATACCCCCTAAAGATGCAGTTATGCTAAAAGTGGTAACGTATAGAGGGAAAAAACAGGTGGGTCGCCTCATAACTATGCCTGTTAGGGAATGGCAAAAGAGAGCGGATAAAAAATAATCAGGTATTCGTTAAACAAGGGTAGGCAAAGGCGACAGAAGAAAGTATTTTTCAACTTTGCGGACATTGTATTCTGGCTTTTAAGTTTAGCCCAGCGCAGGTTATATTTTTGATGCTACCTTTGCACCATGCTAACGCCTGAAGAAGAAAATTTTTTAGTGTATTGGGAGGCAAACAGAACCAGTGAACAAAGTTTTTTTAAGCAACTGCTTCCCGGATTGTCGTTTGGTCTTATTATGGGAGTTGCCATACTTTTAAGCATTGTTACCGGCTGGTACACAAGAGCAAATATGGTAGCTAACAGCCAATCAACTCCTATAGTTTTAATTATTGCCCTTTTGATTATTGCAGTTTTTTGCAGTGTTTTTTATAAGCGTCATAAGTGGGAAATGAATGAACAGCATTTTCTTGAATTGAAAATAAAAAAAGAAAAGCAGAATTCTTTAGATGAGATGCAGCAAAACAATAGTAATAGTAGTCCGTAATTTTGATTGAAAACCATATAATGAAATTTTTTTTATTACTTGTTGCACTATTGTTTATATGGTTAGCCGGCTGTATGAAACACGGTCAGGGATGTACAACAGTAAAACCACAGGATGAAGAACCCCAGATATTAGCTTATGTAAGTGCTAATGGAATTACTGCCACTAAACACAGCAGTGGTCTTTATTATCAAATAATTGACACAGGAACCGGAGCGTGGGCTACAGCTAATTCTCAGGTAACAGTTAACTATACAGGGAAGCTGCTAAATGGTACTACTTTCGATAAGAACCCAAGTTATACTGCGGCGTTAAATAAATTAATTGAAGGATGGCAGATAGGAATTCCCTTAATTAAGAAAGGAGGCCATGTTGAATTAATTATTCCATCATCACTTGCCTATAGTTGCAATGGGTCGGGAGCTTCTATACCCGCTAATTCAGTTTTATATTTTGATGTTTGGCTAACAGATTTTAAATAAAAAGCCAGCCCCTAAATTCCCAAAGGGAACTTGATAAAACTAAAAAAGCAATGGTGCAGCCATTGCTTTTTTAGTTTACTGAAAGTATGAAAAGGGAGCAGCTTTTTAGACTAACCCTTTATTTTTATCAGACAACAGTGATTTAAAATAGAACTGATACCAGAATAAGGGATCGCTTTTTTTTGTTATTTTCATGCTTACTCAAAATAGTTTATGCCCTTAAGCTGGAACGAGATCAAAAGCAGAGCTTTACAATTCACACAAGAATGGAAAGACGAAGTAAGCGAAGATGCCGAAGCCAAATCCTTCTGGGACGATTTCTTTAACGTCTTTGGAATTAGCCGACGTAGAGTAGCTTCATTTGAACAACAGGTAAAAAAGATTGACGACAAACAAGGCTACATTGATTTGCTTTGGAAAGGACAAATGCTCATCGAGCACAAAAGCCGCGGTAAAGACCTTGAAAAAGCCTACAAACAAGCCAAAGACTACTTTCCCGGACTAACCGAAAAAGAACTTCCCCGTTACATACTCGTAAGCGATTTCGAGCGCTTCAAACTATACGACCTCGAAGACAACCAGCAATACGAATTCAAACTATCGCAACTGGCAGACCACGTACACCTCTTCGGCTTTATTGCCGGTTATCAAAAGCGAACCTACAAAGAGCAGGACCCGGTAAACATAGAAGCTGCCGAACTAATGGGCCGCCAGCACGACAAACTAAAAGACACCGGTTACGAAGGTCATGCGCTTGAGCTATACCTCGTTCGCCTCGTGTTCTTATTGTTTGCCGACGACACCAACATTTTCGAGAAGGGCATCTTTTACGATTACCTCGACCTTACAACCGAAGAAGATGGAAGCGACCTTGCGGCAACACTTGCCCAACTCTTCGAAGTACTTAATACACCCAAAGAAAAACGCCTTCGCAACATCAACGAAAGCCTAAATGCCTTCCCTTATGTAAATGGAAAACTTTTCGAAGAACATTTGCCCACCGCTGCTTTTGACAGCCAGATGCGAAAGATACTGATGGATTGTTGCCTGCTCGACTGGGGCAAAATTTCTCCCGCCATCTTCGGCTCCCTGTTTCAAAGCGTGATGGATGCAAAGGCACGCCGAAACTTAGGCGCACATTACACCAGTGAAAAGAACATCCTCAAGCTTATTAAGCCGCTGTTCCTCGACGAACTGTATGCCGAATACTACAGCATTAAAGACAGCAAAGCAAAGCTGCAAAAGTTTCAGGATAAGATTGCAGCACTTAGATTTCTTGACCCTGCCTGCGGCTGTGGTAATTTTTTAATTATTGCTTATCGCGAAATAAGATTGCTCGAAATAGAGATCATAAAAAAACTGTTGAAGCTGCAGGGCTACCGGGAAGGAGTGGTTCGTGAGGCGCGCATGGATATAGGGGCACTTGTAAAATGTGATATTGACAGGTTTTATGGTATAGAGTATGAAGAATTTCCTGCACAAATAGCGCAGGTTGCCATGTGGCTGATTGACCATCAGATGAATGAACTGGTAAGCCGCACTTTTGGAGAATACATGGTACGGATACCACTGCGTTGTGCGTCATGCTGCGGGACACCCTAAAATGTTGAGAACTTAAATCATTTTAAACTCAAACAGCTTTAATGAAAGGCTATCTTTGAAATATGATTCTTGAACAGGAAAAATTAGACGTTGTAGCAAAAAAAAGGTCAAACTTATTTAATTGGCGTGGACAGTTTACACCAGAATTTGTTGAATACCTTCTTCAAACTTTTACCAAAGTTGGTGACTGCATTCTTGACCCTTTTTCAGGTAGTGGGACAGTATTGCAAGAATCTGCAAGGTTAGACTTAGCTGCAACAGGATTTGAAATTAATCCTTCGGCTTATGCAATGTCAAAATTCTTTACATTTTGCAATATGCCCTTTCCAGATAGAAAGATATTCTGTGATTCATTTGAATTAAAGTTGAACACACACCTTTTAAGTCTTAACGGGCAAAAAGTTTACTTTGATAATCCAGATTACAGAGAAGCATATACGAATCTTTTAGATTTTGCAACCACTTTTAATAATAATACTACAGGCAAACAGGAAAAAATCTTTTTATTAAATATTCTCTTCCAATCGGAAAAAGATAAAAGTTTTACTGTTAAAGATTCAATCTCTAGATCTTTCTTATTTGCAAAAAAATCACTATTAGGTTTGCCTTATACAGAGCAAATTATTAGCTCACAGTTGAAAGATGCGAAAAGTGTCGGAAATGATTTAGAAAACCAAATTGATTTTATTCTTACTTCACCACCGTATATTAATGTTTTCAATTATCATCAAAATTACAGAGCAATCATAGAGACTTTTAAATTTAATATTTTAAAAGTGGCTCATAGTGAGTTTGGTTCTAACCGAAAAAATAGGGGCAATAGATTTAAAACAGTAATCCAGTATTGTCTTGATATGGAAATTGCAATTAGTTCATTTTGGAAAGCTCTTAAACCAACAGGCAAAATGATTTTAGTTTTAGGACGTGAATCTAATGTTAGAGGAATACCATTTTATAATGGACGATTAATAATTGAAATTCTTGAAAAATCTTGTGGTTTTTGTAACATCAAAACATTAGAAAGAAAGTTCATTAATAAATTTGGAGTAAGTATTAAAGAAGATATAATCATTGCAGAGAAAACAACTACTTCAACATTAAATTTTAATAACAGTAAAGCTATAGCATTAACCCACTTAGAAGCGAGTTTATCAAAATCTAAAGACGAAGTTGCATTAGATATTATAGATGCAATTAAGACTATTGAGCAAGTTCAACCATCTCCTTTATTTAATCCAACCCACATTCTTTTACATGATTGAAGAACAAATGGATGATGAATTACCAGAATTGCCCGAGGAGCAGGAGCAATTGGAAGAACCATCAGAACAGCCGCATAAGGATAAATTAATTGCTGCGATTCATAAAGAAAAGATTCTTGCGGCATTAGGTAATCCAAAGGCGAAAGATGATATAGATTTAATGAAGGAAGCATTAGCAGCTTATGAAGATTGGATAAAGAAATTAACAAGTTTAACTTCTACTGGTGAACAAAGAGTTAGAGAAATGACTGTACTATTGAATGAATATAAAGATTATTTGGAGGTAGATTTAGTTGCAGCTAAAGGTTCAGCTTTTCTAAAAAGGCAGAAAGGTCAATTGAAGTTGGACAACAGCGTTATGGAAGAATTCTTAATTCATTTAGTACATCCATCAATATTAAACAACCTTCCGAATTTTGATTTGGAAGCTGGTCCGCAAACAGCGTTTATGTCTTTGGCATTTAGACCTTCCAGTATAGCTAACTTAAATTCAAAACCCGAAGTTATTATTAAAGTTAAAGACCAAGATTTTACAATTGGCAAAACGATCCATTACAAGTTTTCCTCTGATTCTGGTTTTAATTTTAAACAGACAATTGGAGGGAAATTTCATTTAGCGGTACTATCTGCTGAGTGCAAAGTGAACTATGATAAAACGATGTTTCAAGAATGTGCCGGTACGGCGGCAAGGTTAAAACATGGCTGTCCAATAGCAAAATATTATGCCCTTGTCGAATACTTAGATATGCAGCCAGAAGATACGAGACTTACCGACATTGATAATGTATTTCTGCTTCGTAAAGCTAAAAGGCTACCGTTTGAAAAACGAAGTTCTCTTGCAGAAATAAAGCAACAGCATAAAAATTTCCCAATCTCTGCAGATGTATTTTTAATGTTTGTAAAGGAAATACAAACCTTTATTGACTCTGCATGGTATGACCCGGAAGGAGCAATAACAAGAGGTTCTTTTTTATAAGCACCCTAATAAACAAAAGCACGAACGCACAACAAAAGTATTGCTGCAAGTGGGGCTGGATTGCTATGGAAAAAACAAATTTAAATTCAGTTAATTTCAGGCGGCAGTTTTAGTGTAATTCACATAGGGCATCTGGTTATTAACAACGGATACTACCCTAAGTACGAGTTTGTTTCTTATGGCATTTAATACAGCCATTCCATTTTTGCCTTCGGCTTTCTTTCTGTCAAAATATTGTTTGAATTCGGGGTTGTATTTTATTGCAGTGAGTGCACACAAGTGCAACATTTTTTTGAGTGTTTTATTAGCCATTTTATGTACCCTCGGTTTGCCTTTTATACTTGTTCCGCTATCGTTGCCAAGGGGAACTACACCGGCATACGATGCCAGTTGTTTACCGCTTATTTTTGAAGCAAAATTGTTGGTGCAACAAGGGTATTGCTGTCAAAGGAAACCTGTTGTACCGCCCCCAACCCTTCATTAACGAAACCAAGCGGATAGAGTTTTTGTTTGAGTTGTACGATAAGTTTACGAGCGGGATGTTTGGGGAAGGGAAGAAGAAAACTATAAAATCGAAAATTGGATAATAATATTTAAATCAAGTTGTATGAGATTACTAACTGCATTTTGCCTCTCATTTTTGTTGCTGCCGTCTTTACAAGCTCAAAACGGAACAGAACCGATAAAAATAACTGATATGCTTAAAATAAAAACAGCAGGAAACATCAGTTTAACAAAGGACGGTTCTAAAGCGGCTTTTACAGTTACCTCTATTGTTGCCGATGAGAAGAATAAGTCAGACTATAAATACGAGACACAAATTTATACTATTGCAACTAACGGCTCTTCCATTCCAAAACAACTTACTAATGCAAAGGAAGGAGGTTCGCAACCTGCGTGGAGCCCCGATGGCAACCAGTTGGCATTTGTACGCACCGTGGACGACAAGCCTCAAATTTTTTTATTATCAATGGATGGCGGCGAACCTTTACAGCTAACAAAATATAAGTATGGAGCATCTAACCCAAAGTGGTCGCCGGATGGGAAGCAAATCCTATTTTCATCAGCCATTCCTTTTCAAAACCTGTTAAAAGACTCATTGGTAAATCAAAGTTTTCAATTGCCGGTATGGCCTTATGAAAAACCAGGGTTTGCAAAGAATGAAAATTTAAACAGCGACAGCTCAAAAGCTAATCCTGATGGAAGTATATCGGAAATAAGAGCTTTTTTAGAAAATGACATTGCTGATAAGAAAGCAGTTGTTTTGAATAGGCTGAATTTTCAAAACGAAACGGGCATTTCTGCTGAAATGAATGTGAAGCAATTTTTTGTTATTAGCCCCTTGCCAGGGTCTAACCCAACACCTCTAACCAAAGGTTTTAACGGCTATAGTAATGCCGACTTTACTCCCAATGGCAAACAACTCATTATTTCAGGTGATGTAGATTCTTTGGAAAACCCTGATCGTTCGCTTGAAAATGAAATTTTTATTGCTGATGTTAACGGGAACAATTTTAGAATGCTCCTCGGTGAAAAAGGAAAGAACTATAATAGTGCTGTTATATCAACATCGGGTAAATGGCTTGCATTCTTATACGGACCTACTTCTTTTGTAAGCGTTCCTACACTCGCAGTTTTGCCATTGAATGGCACCGCTAAGGATGTCATCAATATTCCTTTTGACAGGAATATAAGTAATCTAAAATGGACTAATGATGACAGGTATATATATTTCACTGCTTCAAGCAATGGGGGGAATCCTTTATACAGGGTAAGTATTACATCAAAAAAGGTAGAACAACTTTCTGATTTCGATAGTGGTCTCTTAAGCTTTGATATTTGTAACAACAAAATAGTATTCGCAAAAACCGAAGTTGCAAATCCATGCGAAGTTTACATTGCTGATGCTTCCTTTAAAAATGTAAAACAAATAAGCAGCTTAAATGATTGGGTGAAAAATAAGAAGTTATCGTTTCCTGAAAGGAAGACTTTTACCAACGATAAGGGAATGACAATTGAATATTGGGAGATGAAACCTACAAGCTACACAGCAGGTCGCAAGTTTCCTTTGCTATTGGAGATCCACGGTGGACCTTCTGCAATGTGGGGACCGGGAGAACCGGGCATGTGGCATGAATTTCAGTTTTTTGCCAGTAAAGGATATGGTGTGCTGTACTGTAATCCACGGGGTTCGGGTGGTTATGGCTTAGATTTCTTAAGAGGCAATGTGAATGATTGGGGTGCAGGACCCACCAGCGACGTGCTTACGGCATTAGAAAAAACTGTTGAAAAAGGATGGGCAGATACATCTAAGCTTGTTGTAAGTGGTGGCTCTTACGCCGGCTATCTTGTAGCATGGATCATCAGTCATGATAAACGTTTTAAAGCTGCCTGTTCACAGCGCGGGGTATATGACCTGTCAACTTTCTTTGGTGAAGGAAATGCATGGAGATTAGTGCCAAACTATTTCGGCGGCTACCCCTGGGAACCTAAAGTGAAGGAAATACTGGTTCGTGAATCTCCCATTACTTATGTACAAAACATTACTACTCCATACATTATTTTTCACGGGGGAAATGACCGTCGTACAGGTTTTGTACAGGGAGAAATGATGTATAGAAGCCTTAAAGTTTTAGGAAGACCGGTTGAATATGTTGTTCATCCCGGAGCTACACATGAAATTACAAGAAGCGGTGACAACCGGCAGAGAATTGATCAAATGCTTCGTACTTACGAGTTTTTTCAAAGGTGGATAGATAATAAATGAGGTACTTATATGTATAATTTGGCATTTGCGGTACAAAATAATGGGTGTACAATTTTAAAGCTCCTCTCTCATAAGGGAGGCGGGGAGGGGCGTGTATGATAAGTACACGACTGGGATGTTTACAGGTAATAAAGTAAAAGCTAAAAACTAAAATTATATGATCAGTAATACTTGCAAAATAGTTCCTGCATCTGTGCCCAAAGCAGACCGAATTATGCAAGCGCTTACTAATCTTGTTTGGATTGAAAAGTAAGGGGATTAATTTTTATAATAAAAATAAATGGTTCAATGAGGTTTTGTATGGGTAAAAAAGGTTAGAGTCATTTAGTTAAGAAAAGCTTCCACGCAAAGACGCAAAGGAATACAACGCATAGAGGCAAAGAAGAAAAAAACCTTTTATAACAAAACATAAAAACACTTGGGCTTCTTTGCGTGAAACTCTTAGCGCCTTTGCATGAAATAACGGTGTCGCTATTAAAGAAACAATAAATATTTGCCAATACAATACTATTTACATGTTGAATACCTGAACTACCCATACCATCCGTCATAGAACCTAAAAATTCTTATTAAAGACGGTTCAATGTTTTTTCTTATTTATTACGATACTCCTACTTCTTTGAAGGTTGATTAACCGCTTGGGTTTAGGCTTGCCATTAATAGAAACAGAACATTACCGTATTACAAAAGCTTTTCTCGACAACCCTGAGTCATACTTGCTGCACCTGCAATAATTATTTCCCCAGCTCTCCGCAAAATATTCGCTGCTCTCCGTATGTCTGTAATTACGGAGGCAAATGAGAAACCGTACTGTGCCTGGTATTTCAAAAACTGCTGCTATTATTATTTCCACAACTGTGCGCCTCATTAATGGCCCAATTATAGATGCTATTCTTAACTTAATACCATTTTTATGCAAATGAACCACATTCGTTTCGGTAACGGTAAGCCACTTTTGCTCATTCATGGAATAGGCGGTAGCTGGAGGTCATGGTCACCTGTTCTTCAGGGTCTTGCACAACAAAGAGAAGTGATAGCTATTGACCTGCCGGGTTCTGGTAAAACAGCGCCATTGAAGGGTGAAACATCTATTGCAACGCTTGCAGATGCGGTTACGGATTTTTTGGATGATAATAAACTTACCGGTGTTGATGCTGTAGGAAGTTCAATGGGTGCAAGGCTCGTATTGGAATTGGTGAGAAGAGGCAATATTTTAGGCAGTGTTGTATCTCTTGATCCGGGTGGGTTTTGGGAAGGTATTCAAACACATTTCTTTTTTGGTTCCATAGCTGTCTCAATTCGTTTGATACGGTTACTTAAAATGTTAGGTCTGTTACCTGCATTAACTAAAAACAAGATCAGCAGAACTTTACTCTTTGCCCAATTCTCTGCTCATCCCTGGAGGATACATCCTAAAGTTGCTTTTGATGAATTGAATAGCTATGCTGCTTCGCCAATATTTGACGAATTGCTGTACAACCTTGCTTATGGAGAACAGCAGCAAGGTTGCCCCGCAGGTTCTATTCACCAACCACTGGTAATTGGTTGGGGAAGGCAAGATAGAGTTTGCTTTCCCGGACAGGCAAATAAAGCATTGGAACTTTTTCCTGATGCCAAACTCCACTGGTTCAATAACTGTGGGCACTTCCCCCAATGGGATCAACCACAACAAACAATTAATCTGATACTAAGAGTGACCAGTAAATATGATTTTAAAGAACCATCAGCAAACCACCGTTTACATTAAAGCCAATGCTTATGAAAGAGTTTTAAGGGGAGGTGTACCTGCTGGTTTCGAGCTAAAAATAAAAGCGGCTGTTTTAAATTAATAAGACAACCGCTTTTTAAGAATAACGAGTTTTTATTTAATCCTGCTAATCTTTATTTCTTCTTCTTAGCGCATCCTGATCTGCATCTGATTTTTCAACATCAATTTCTGTACTTCTTACAGTATCGCGAACAGTTTCTTCGCGATCTTCAACTTCTTTATTTAGTGTCTGTCAGTAAACTCTACAATACAATACTGTTAAGGGGTAGAAGTAATTTATAGCAGATGAATATTACCCACACTATGTGGATAGCATTGAACGTGGGATAATAATTGTGTGATTATTGGCTGTAAAATCAGTGAACATGCGTCAACATTTTCAACAGCAAACCACCTTAGGCATTACACCAATATCAGAGGTAAAATTTCCATTGCGCAGCCGCGATGAACTGCCGCCGGTGCTAATGGCTTTGCAGCATATTTTTGTTACCCCTGTATTAAATGAAAAGGTGTTTGCCCTGCTGGAAAAAAAGGTTATAAACAACAAAAAGAAAACCGGTCGTAAGGGTATGGACTTATGGCACATACTGGTGCTGGCCGTAATAAGGCACACCCTTGACACTAACTGGGACAGACTGGAAGACATGGCCAATTATCATAAATTGTTAAGACAAATATTAGGCATACATGTAGAAAAGTTTGGTATAGAGG
>JAABUN010004687.1_pt1 | contig 18124 bp, 23 predicted proteins | sample 5559311 | NCBI WGS metagenome assembly JAABUN01 (sample SAMN10711877, study PRJNA513370) | rock metagenome | isolation source: Antarctica rocks | place: Antarctica: Victoria Land, Siegfried Peak sud | reverse complement strand
GCGCGGCTGGGCGGGCGGTCTACGGCGGCCGGCCCCCCGGACTTTCGACCCCCCCTACGGGGCGTGCGTCGCGTCGCCGGGCGGCCGCGGTACGGGCGGCCGGGCCATCTCCCGGACGGTCGCGACGACGGTCAGGGCGAGGCTGCTCAGGATGACGACGACGACCGCCCACTCCACGCACCGGTCGATCACCCGCATCACCTGGTCGCTCATCGGCTGTGACTCCCGCTCGGCATGGTTCTGCAGCACTCCCCGGCCTCACGAGCCTCCGGACCCGTCTCAAGGCCGCTCGGAGGGCCGCGTCCGACAGCACCGGGTTCGGGATGACACTCCCGGGGTGGGGCGTCAGCACGGCGGCCTCGGGGCTGGGGATCGAGGGTCTACGCTTGCGTCACCTGGCGGTAAGGGGGTTGGTGTCCGGCGGTCGACGGTCGCGGTTTTCCGATCATGGCAGGGCTTGCACATGGCCGCCCAATTGGTGGCCGAGTCCCAGAATCTCACCGGGTCGCCGCGGTGGGGGACGATGTGGTCGACCACCGTCGCCGCCGTCGTACGGCCCTCCCGGTCGCACTGGGCGCAGAGCGGGTGGGCCGCCAGATAGCCCTCGCGGGCCGACCGCCACCGCCGGTCGTATCCCCGCCGGCAGGCCGTCGGCCGGTGTCGCGGTCGGGCCGGCACGGCGGCCGGGTCGGCGGCCCCGGCGGGCGGGCACGGGCGGTGGGCGGGCGGGCGGGTCGGCACCGGTAGCTCCGCGGGTCGGGGCGCGGGACTCTCGGCCGGCCGGGCGTCCCGCGTCAACCCCGGGCCGGCAGGCGGGCCCGCAGCCGGCCGACGGCGGCGGCGTAGGTGCGGTGGGCCGACTGCCGGGTCGTCCCCCGGGCCGCCGCGATCTCGGCGAACGTCATGTCCTCGGCGAACCGCAGCCGCAGGACGGCGTCCTGGGTCGGGGTCAGGCCGGGCAGCGGGTCGGCCGGGTACGCCTCGGCCGCCGGCCGGTCCGGGATTTCCGACCCGTCGCCCCGCAGGTCGGCCGTGTAATACGAAATGGTGCGGGGCCGGCCGGCCGGCGGGTGGGTCAGCCGGTTCAGGAGCCGCCGGAGTTCCCGCCAGACGACGGACCGGGCGAAGGCGTAGAACGCCCCCTTGGCGGGGTCGTACAGCCGGGCGGCGCGGGCCAGGGCCGTCAGGGCGGCCTCCTCGCCATCTTCCCGCCAACGGCCGTAGCCCCGCACCCCGAACGCCCGGGCGGCCATCCGGAGGGCCTCGGGGACGAGGGCGGCGACGGCGGCCGCGTCGGCCCCCGGGGGCGTTGCCGGGACGAGGGCGGCGGCGGGGGCCATGTCGGACTCCGGGGGCGGCCGCGTCGGCCCGGGGCGGGGGACGGCGGCCGGGGCCGGGGAACGATAGGGCCGCCCTCAGGGCCGGCGCGGGGGGCCGGCCGGGGCCGCCGGGGCCGGGGGGTCAGATGTGGCCCGGGGGCCAGATGTGGTGCCGGCGATCCGCTCGACGGTCGTCACCCCCCGGCCGCAGTGGGTGCACCGGCGGCGGCGGCGGACCAGGTCGGGGCCGGGCCGGCGGGTCCGCCGGACCATCATCGGCGTCCCGCAGTCCGGGCACAGGAACCCGCGGCGGGGCCGGGCGGCGGGCGGGTCGGCCACGGCGTCACCGCCCCCGGCCGGCGGCCGGATGCGGACCGGCCAGGAGCGCCCGGTCGACGGCGTCGGCCAGCCGGGCCACGGCCCGGACGGCGTCGGCGGCGTGGGCGAGGAGGTCGCAGCCGACGCACAGCACGTCGGCGGCGTCGTGGGGGCAGGCGTCGGCGGCCGTCTCGGCCACGTCGGCCGCGGCGTCCTGGCCGGCCAGGAGCGGCCGCCGGACGAGCCGGAGGAGGGCGGCCAGGTCGTCGGAGATGACCGTCACCGGCAGCCGCCCGGGTCGCAGACGCAGCACGGCCGGACGCACGGGTGGCCGCACCCGCGGCCGGCGAGGCAGTCGCGGCCCGGCCGCCGGCACCAGCAGCACCAGTAGCCGGTGTCGCCGCAGTGCGGGCAGTCCGGGCCGGGGCCGTCGTCACGTCGACGGCGGCCGGCCCGCCCGATCAGCAGCAGCTCGGCGACGAACACGATCACGAGGACGGCGGCCAGGGCGGCCGCCCACAAGACGGCGGTCATGACGACACCTCGGCCGGCGGGGGTGACCACAGCGCCGCCAGGCCCGCCAGCCCGGGGTCGCCCGGCTCGTCCGTGACGACGACGTAGCACTCGGGGTTCGCCGGGTGCCGGGCGACGAACGTCAGCCGCATCTCCGGCGTGAAGTCGGCCGCCAGCCGGGCGAGGGCCTCGGCCGCCTTGCGGTGGACGTAGGGCAGCGCGAGGTGCGAGGGCCGGTCGTCACCTTGACGGTGATGTGGACCGCGGGGCGGCCCGGGTGGACCGACGGCTCTCATGTCCCCTGTCATGTCCCCTGTCATGTCACCCCCGGGAAGGGACGGAACGTCAGGACCAGGCCCGGGTCGCCGGGCCGCTGGCGGTACGCCCACCGGACGGCCGAGGCGTCGCCGTCGTCGCACCCGAGCCACCGGGCGACGAGGTCCTGGACGTACTTGCACCCGCCCGCGAGGTTGTCCGAGTCGAGGACCCGCCGGCCGAGGCGGACGAACGTCACCCGGACCGGCAGCGGCGGCCGCGGGCAGGCGAGCAGCCGGCGGCCGAGGGCGAGCTGCTGGGCGGCCGACCGGGACCGGCGGATCGTCCAGTTGTCGCGGCTGTTCGCTTCGGAGACGAGTACCAGCCCCGGGACGGCGAGGGTCATCCGCCAGCCGCCGGGGCCGGGGCCGGCCGGCGGGTCGGCCGGCGGCCGGGGCCGGGGCCGGGGCGGGGCACCGGCGGCGAGGGCGAGGACCCGGGCGGCGGTCGCGGGCGGGAGGCGCACGTCAGTCACCCCCGGCGGGCGGGGCGGCGGGCGGGGCGACGACTTCGGTCCGGACGCGGGCGTGGCCGAGGCCGCGGAGCACGTCGGCGAACCGGCCGGCCGACTCCCAGTCGCCGGCCGCGGCCGCCCGGACGACGAGGGGTACCGCGGGCGGGACGGCCCCGGCCGGGCACAGTACGGCCCGGCCGTCGACCCAGCACTTGACCGCCCGGCCGCAGTGGTCGGCCCACACCTCGCACCCCGCCGGCGTCGGGTCGGGGGCGTGCCGGTGGGGGCCGGCCGGGCAGACGCACGCGGCCGCCGACAGCCGGCGGAGGGCCTCGTCCCGGGTCCGGGAGCCGTGCCGCCGGCCGGGCCGGTCGGCCCGGGCGGCCGCGGCCGCCCCGCACCGCCGGCACGTCGCCCGCTGGCCGTCCCGCGTCACCTCGACCGTGGCCATGAGCCGCACGCCGGTACCCCCCGCCGGGGTGCCCGGCGCGGGACCATCGGCCGGCCGCGGCCGGCCCGTCAACCGCGGCCGCCGGGCAGCCCCGTTAGGCAGTGTAGCCGGCCCCAACGCACGCGGCCCCGCCCGACGGGCGTCGGGCGGGGCCGGGCGGCGGGACGGGTTCAGCCGGGGCCGGCCGCGGATCTCACCGGGCACCCCCGTCGGCCGCGTCGAACAGGCCCGGCGGGTCGTCCGCGAGGATGAGCCGGAGGGCCGCGTCGATCCGCCGCTCGGCGTCCCGGGCCTCGGCCAGGTCGGCCGCCGTCCGTCGGGCCGCGAAGTACCGCCGCTGGAGCCGCCGCATCCGGGCGACCGCCCGGATAAAGTCCATCGTGTCCTCGATCACGACGCACCCCCTTCGGCCGGGCCCACGGCCGCGGGCAACGGCTGCCGGGCCTCGGCCGCGGGGACGCCGGTGCGGGCGGCCGCCCAACACCACGCCCGCCACGCCGCGGTGTCGGCCAGGCTTTCGGCCGGCGGCTGGGCCGGGACGTGCCGGTAGCCGGCCGATCGCCCCCACAGACCCCGGCGGCGGCCCTGTTTGTCGTGGTAGTCCAGGTGGTAAGTGGAGGCCGGCCCGGCCCGCTCATAGGCGTGGACGACCTCGCCGGCCGACGGCGTGTCGGCCAACTGGTCGAGGGCGTCCCACTCGCCGGCCGGGGTCTGGACCACGCGCAGGAACCGGGGCGAGCGGGTCAGGGTCAGCACGACGCCGGCCGCGGGGCCGTCGAGGAATCGTGTCACGACCCACCCCCTTCCGCCGCGGCCGCCTGCAGGCGCTTGGCCGTGGCCAGCGCCCGCCAGTCGACCTCGGCCATCAGCTCCGCGAGCCGCGCCCGGTCGCCGCCGGCCCGCGGCCGGGTGCCGGCGTCCCGGACCACGGCCACCAGCTCCAGCGAGCACCGGGCCAGGTCGAGCACGTCGGCCGCGTCGGACGCCGCGGGGTCGCCCTGGTCGGGGTCGATCACCAGCATGCCGAACCCGCCGACGTAGCACGCCCCGCAGTGGCGGACGCCGAACACCGGGTGCCGCGGCCAGTCCGCCCGACGCTGCCGGCGGTAGCACTCGTCGCAGTACAAGACCTCGTTGGACTCGGTGCTCATGACGCACCTCCCGTCGGCCGGCCGGTGCATGGGAGGCGGTCGCACTTCTGGGCCAGGCCGCGGGCCATCGGCTCGCGCCGGAGCAGGTTGGCGAGCATGTGATCCCCCGGGCACAGGCAGGTGGCCGGGTCGACGGACAGGACCACGTCGGCCGCCTGGTCCGGCGTCAGGGCCGCGCCGGTGGCGTGGACGATCGCGCCCAGGGCGACGGCGGAGAGCAGCCGGGCCACGTCGAGCAGCTCGTCGCGGGTCGCCAGCTCCAGCCGAAGCCGGGTCGACCCGCCGCCCGGGGCGTGGGTGTCGTGGGGCTTCATGCGGCACCCCCTTCCGCCCGCCGGCGGCAGGTCGAGGCGTCGCACCGGTCGACCAGGGCGCGCACGTCGGCGGCGGCCCGCAGCAGGTTCGCCAGGACCGCGTCCGAGTGGCACAGGCACCCGTCCGGGTCCTCGCCGAGGACGGCCACGGTGACCAGGTCGGCCGACGTGGCCCGGCCCAGGTACCGCGCGAACGCCGCGTAGGCGGCCGCCGCTAATAGCCGGGCGGCGGCTTCGAGGTCGGCCGGGTCCGCGCCGACGATCCGCAGCCGGTCGGCCGGCCCCGGGTCCGGGATCGAGTCGTGGTAGGGGGTCACGCCGCACCCCCTTCCGCCGGCCCGCCGGCGCTCGCGGCCTGGTCGCAGTTCGGGCACACGTCGTACCCGGGGGGGAACAGCAGGACGTGGCCGCCGGACGCCCGGTCGCACGCCGCCGGCAGCACGGAATAGAGTTCCCGCCGGCGGCCGCCGGACCGGCAGAGGGCCGGCGTTCCGGGGGCCTGGTCCGGGTACAGGTGGGCCAGCAGGCCCGTCCGGGTCCGGCCCCACCAGAGGCGTTTCGGAGTGTTCATGCCGCACCCCTTTCGGCCGGCCGGGGCGCGTCCACGAGTACCCGGCCGGCCCGCCGGCCCGTCCGGGTCGTGAACACCAGCACCCGCCGGGCGCTGTACACCTCGACCCCCGCCGCCCCGAGCGGGGCCGCCTGCCGCAGCGCCGCGTCGGCCGCCGCCGTCGGGTACGCCGCCCGCACCGCGACCGTCGCCTCCACCCCGCCCCCGCCGCCGTACAGCCGGACCGTGAACGCCTGCGTCTCGTTCGTCATGAGACACCCCCTTCCGTTGACTCGGCACACGGGCAGGCGTCGAACTCGCGGATGATGACCGCGACCGACTTCATCTCCCGGAGCAGCCGGGCCAGCAGGGCGTCGGCCCGGCAGAGGCACTTCTTCGGCCGGCACCCCAGGATCATCTCGGCGACCCGCTCGGGGGTCATGCCGGTCCCGAGGTAGGCCACGCAGGCCGACAGGGCGGCCGCCGCCAGCAGCCGCGCCGCGTCCCGCAGCTCGGACGGGTCGGCGGTGACGATGTCGTAGCGGTCGCCCTCGCCGAGAGGGTATCGGGTCCTGTGCAGGCTCATGCGGCACCCCCTTCCGCCCGCCGGACCGGGGGCAGGTCGGCCGCCGTCCCGATCCGGGCCGCCAGGTCGTCGGCCACCTTCCGCCCGTGCGACTGGCCGTACCCCTCGGCCGCCTTCTGCTTGGCCGCCTCGGCCGCCTTGCGGGCCGGGTGGTCGGGGTTCTTCGGCGGCCAGTCGACGGCCTTCGGCCGGGCCGGCGGGGGCACATCTGCCGGCACATCTGCGGCCAGCTTGGCCGCGTAGCCCTTGAGCGTGGCCGCGTTCGCGGCCGCCTGGTCGGGGGCCGGCCGGTCGAGCGGGACGGGGGCGGGCTTGGTCCGGGTGAAGTGTTCGCGGTACGGCTCGGACACGATCTCGTGCTGCATGGCGAACAGCTTCGGCGGGGTCACCGCCGGGCACCGGCCGGTCAGGTCGGCCGACACCTTCGCCGCCATCGCCCGGTACCCGGTGTGGTCGGGGTACTGCACGGCCAGCACGATCGGCAGCGGGTCGAACGCCTGGTTCGCCGCGAGCCACGTGACCCGGCCGAGGCTGGCCGACTCGTAGTACGACACCGACCCCGACCTCTTGCGGTGGAAGTGGAAGGCGGACCCGGCCCCCTGGTTACGGACCCGCTTGCCGGCGTCGGCCGACAGCATGTACACCACCCGCTCCCAGACCAGCTTGCCCTCCTCGGTCAGGTCGAACGGCTGGTGAAGTAGCACCGGCAGGTAGGCCATCTCCCGGACCGAGTCCGAGGTCGGCGGCCGGCCGGTCGCGGCGGCCCACTGGCACGCCGGACAGTGGTCGGCCCCCAGACAAGCCTTGGTTTGGTTGCGGACGAAGTGGCACCGAAGGAACTTCGGCTTGTCCAGGAACACGACCAGCTCGGGGACGACCCGGCGGGTGTTCAGGCATTGATGGGGGAGGCAGTTGTGCACCCGGATGTTCCCGCTGGGTACCGACGCCGACGGCGTCACCCACTGCGGGACGGGCGCGTTGGCGAAGGCCATGCGCGAGAGTCCTCAGCCCCGTCATCATCCGCTGATGACCCCCCTCGTGCCCACCCCGCGTTGGGGGGGCGTACCCGCCCGGGATGGGCAGGTGTTTCGGGAGGTCGCTAGACCAGCGGCCAACGGTCGGCTGGGACGACAGTACCCGCGGTTCGGCCCGGCGTCAAATCGAGGCCGCCTCGAACCGCCGGATCAATTGGTACACTGTGCGGCGCTCGCGGGTTCTTACTCCCAGCCGCTGCGGCTCGCCGCTATTTCCGATCTGTGGAGCGCGGCGGCTTCAGTTCAAAGCAACTGAAGCTGAGGCTGTAGCTAAAGAAGCTAAGAAGTAGCTGCAGCGGCTGGGCGTTACAAACTGCCAAAGGGAAAACGTGGCCTACGGCCCCGCCTGAGCGTTTCGGGGTGGCGGGTGGGTATCGGAGCGGCTGTAGGGCCGATCTGCCGCTGCCAGCCCGCGTGGCAATTTTGGCGGGGCGTTCGGCGGCGGGGCAGGGGGGCTGCGGCGCACGTCCCGGCCGGTGCGTCGGCGACTCTGATGCTCACAGAGCCGGCGAGGATCAGGGGGGGTATGCGGCCGGCCGTCGCCGGGCGAAGTGCCGCGAATTGCCCAGGCGGGCAGGTCGCATCAGCCCGATACCGACCTTCCGGGCAGGGCAGCAGGATGCGTGAGCGTCCGGGGCCGTCCGCCGACCCTTGTATAGGGGCCGACGGGCCCGGCTAGTCTGCCGCCTCAATCGCGGCCACGGCGTCGGCGGCCAACTTGCGGGTGCCGGCGTCGGGGGCGAGTTTCAATCGCTTCAGGGCGGGGAGCAGCGGCTTGCAGAGCGAGCCGTAGGCCGCGGCCATTTTGATGCACGTCACCTGGCACATCGGGTCCGGGAACGCCGCCACGACGAGCGGTGCGACGACGGCGCGGCGGTCGGCATCGTCGTCCGCCCAGTCGCGCAGGTGAACCAGGGCCGCCAGCCGGATGGCCGGCTTCTGGCAGGTCGGCCCGGCGAACGTGCGGAAAGCCTTGAGTGTGGCGGGAGCCTCGCAGCCCGTCGCACGGATGGCGGATATCAGGCACGCGGCGTCGGCCTGGGCGTGCCCAGCGCCGTTGAAAATGGTGTGGCTGGTCTGCAAGGGCGGCGGCTGCCCGGCGGCCTCGGCGGCCACGCAGGCGACCATGAACGGCACCACCGGCCAGCCCTTCTCCTTGAGGGCACCGATCCGGCCGATCGCCAGCGCGCGATTCGTGCCGTTGTTGTCGACGCGGACGACGGCCAGGGGTTCGTACAACTCCGGGGTCACGGTCTCTAATGCCTTGAGTGCCGCGATCGCAACGTCCGGGAACCGGTCGAGCAACGCCAGACACAGGTACGGGACCGCCGGGGCGGCCTCCGGACCCAACTCGCCGAGCTTGGCCGCGGCTTCCATCCGCCGCTTGCCGCTCGCCCCGGTCAACTGGTCGACCAGCGGGTCGAGCTTCGGCCCGAGCGGCGGCCGCTTGTCGTCCTCGCCCTTCTTGGCTTTGCCCTTGCCGGCCGGTGCCTTGCTGCCGGCCACGGGGAAGCCGTACTTGTCGACCGGTGACACGTCGAGTTTCGCGGCCGGCACGGCCGGCGGCTTGGCTGACGGTACCTCCGGCAGCACCTTCCCGACCATGTTGGTCACGGCCGGCGGCGGGTCCGCCTCGGGCGGGGCCGGCGGGACCGGCGGCATCGCGGGGCCGGGGGGCGGCAGTTGGGGGACGACGGCCAGTTCTTCGGCCGGGGCGGGTTCGGGGTCCGCCGGCCGCGGCGGGCGGGGCGGAGCCGGGGCCCATTCCTTTCGTGTGGCCGGCCGGTCGGGGATGCCCCGGCCGACGACCATCCGTGCCCGCTCCTGGATCAGCAGGGCCGACGCGATGCCGCCGGCGACCAGGGCGGCGGCGAGGTACACCCCGCCGAAGATGATGCGGCGGCTCTGTCGGGCGGCGGCCCGGCGGGCGATGGGGTCGGGCATGGGTCGATCTCACGCCGGCGTTGGCCGGTCGGGCACGGAGAGCGAAATTTCCGGAGGGGTTCCTTAAACGACCCCGGCCCGCCGACCCTAGTGAGGGGCCGACGGGCCGGGCACTGAGGGTTGCTAGCAACAACCTTCAGCGGGCGTTACCGATGATACAGGGCTATCATCGGTCAGTCGGGCCGGCGGGATTTGAACCCACGACCTCTTACACCCCAAGTAAGCGCGCTAGCCAAGCTGCGCCACGGCCCGATTCCGACATGCTCTTTGTAGCGGCCCCGCGGCCGGCCGGCAACCGCATTTCGGCCGAACCGTCTACCGCTGGTGAGACGCCACCGCGGTCGGACGCTCCTGGCCACGGCCGTAGCCCCTTGTTTCGTACCCCGGCCCACGGTAGCCTCAACCTCGCCCCGCCCGGCATTCCACCGCGGCGGGCTAACGGCCGGCCGGCCGGCCGCGTTCTGCTGATGAGACATTCCTCCTTCGCTGGGCCGTGTCATGAACCTGTTGCGTCGCCTGTCCCTGGGGGGCTGTCTGGCCGCCGCGATTTGTGCCGCCTCGGCCGGCGGGGCGGCTGGGCAGGGGACCGACCTGAAGCCGTTCCGGATTCCGTTCGAGCCGCCCGTCGGTGCCCAGTTGAACCGAATGACCGACCTGCGGACCGGCCGGGTGGCGGTTAAGGGGCCAGACCTGCGGGCCAACCAGGAGTTCCTCCGCCAGTACGCTAAGGGGTTGGTCTTCCCGGTCACCGTCGACACGTACTACATGCTCCCGGAGGGCGGCGAACTCAAGCCCCGGACCGCACAGCAGAACTTCGACTCGGTCCTGGCCGAACTTCGCAGTCAGTTGCTCATCCCCCGTCCGGACAGCGACCTGGCCCGGCTGCAACTCATTCAGGGTGACTATGTCACCGAGTTCGGGGCGGCCCTCGACGAGGCGCTGGCGGCCGTGTTCAACAAGCCCGGCCTGCCGCCGGTCATGCGGGTGAACGCCGGCCGCCTGCTGGCCGAGGCTAGCCGGTCCGGGGCACCGGTCCACGGCAAGATGATCGAAGCGATGCTGACGAATACGTACTTCAAGGTCAACGGCAAGGCCGTCGAGACACCCCCGGAAGTGCTGCTTTACGCCATGCGGGCTGCCGGGAACCTGCTCGCCGCCTACGACCTGGCCCTCCAGAACAGCCCGGCTGCGGCCAACCACACCCTCCCCGTGGACGACCTGATCAAACTCGTCACGACCCTGGAAGGGCTAGTCGTCAACGGGCCGCCGGTGGCCGACAAGACGGCCCCGGTAACGACCGACTCGTCCGGCACCCCGATCACGCTCCCCGACCCGTCCGCCCCGCCGCCCCCGGCTGGTGCGCCGGCCCTTCCGGCGGCCCCGGCAGCTAAGGGGCTGACGCCGGAGCAGGTCCGGGTCGTCCGCTACTTCCGGCGGGAGGCGATCCGGGCACTCGCCCAGGTCCGGTTCGACACGGTCGGCGGCCGCGGTGGGTCGGCCGACGCCCGGCCGGCGTATACCCTGGCCCGGGTGGCCGCAAACGACGTGGCCCTGAGCCTGCCGGCGACCGCGCAGGACGCCGCCGAGGCGGTCGTTGGGCTGGCCGGCATGGCCCCGGGCCCGAACCTGGCCCTCAGTGAATACGCTGCCGCGATTGCCGTCGGCATCCGGTCCTTCGCCGGCCCCCGTCTGGCCAGCGACGAAGACAAGTCGCTGCCGTGGAAGATGATTGCTGCCCGGCTCGGGGCCGCTCTCCAGACGTTGAAGGCCAACGCCCAGACGACGCCCAAGCTGCGGACGTACCTGGCTCCGCTCACCGCGCTCGTCGACGTGGCCGCGGCCGACATCGTCCGGCCGCTGTCGGCCGACGCGGCGGGCGGCGTCGTCCGGCCGACCATCGACCGGCTCGACAACTGGATCGCCAACAACACGCCGACCGACCCGGCCCGTAGCCTGTACACGGACTCGCCCAAGTACAAGCTGACGCCCCGGCCGCTCGGCCAGTGACGGGCCGGAAAAGAGTTGCGGCCGCGGCGGCGGTGGCCGACAATCGACGAACCCTCCGGCCCGGCCGGTCCCTTCCGACAAGGTGCTCATCATGAAGCTTAGGTTGCTGTCCGCGGTCGGGGTGACGGCGGCCGTTGCGGCCGGGGCGGCCGGCCAACGGCCGGCCGCCACTCCCGGCGTAGTCATCCTGCGCGTCGATCTGGCCGCCACCGCCGACCCCGCCGGCGGTCAGCCGGCTGGTCCGTCAGGCGGCTACGGTGATAGTGGCGGGGACCCCCGGAAGCCCGGCGGTGGCGGCGGGGGGCTTGGTGGACCGCCGCCCGGGTCGGGCGGGTCCGGCGGCCCGGGTCTCGGCGGCCCGGCTTCGGGCGGGACTGCCCCGTTCGACCCGACCAAGTCCGTCGTCGTCGTCGTCCCGTATAAGAACCTGACGAACCGGCTGGTCTACCCGCGGGCACCCGGCGGCGGCCGCAACCCGATGATGAAGGCGGTGACCACGGATTTCGGCACCACGCTCGTCTACGACGACCGGACGTTCATCCAGAGCTACTGGCTCAAGCAGGGCTTCTCTCTCGAAGCGGCCCTCCGCCGGCAGCACACCCAGTGGCTCAAGGACAAGCCGGCCCAGGGCGGGTACGATTTGGTGGCGGAGGCTCTCTCGTATGGGCTGACCGACTTGGCCGTGGCCTACGCCGACGAGACGCTCAAGTCCCTGGCCGCCGCGACGGCCAAGCCGCCGGTGACGGTCGAGAACTTCGTCAAGGCGTACACGCCGCTCGCCCCCAAGCTAAGCGAGGCCTTGCCCGAGAACCCGGAGGCGGCCCGGTGGCAGACGACCCTACGGGCCGCCGCCGTCGACCAGTCGGCCCACTACGCCCTCGTTAATTGGGGCGAGCAGAGCGTCTCCCGCGAAGGCATCGACCGCCGGCTGGCCCTGCTGGAATCGAACTTTAAGGCGTTCTACTTGTGGCACGCCCTCGGCGGCACCACCCCGAAGCTGCCGGACAGGAAACTCGTGGTGGTCCTGGCCGACAAGCGGGACGACCTGATCGCGCTGCAGGCGGCCCTCGACGGCAACCCGGTCGTGGCCGACTCGTTCTACTCGCCGACCCACAACGTCATGGTGATGTCGCCGGAGCGACTCGACGAGGCCGGCCGGGCGTTCACCAAATACGCCACCAGCCGGTACACGGCCGGGTGGGACCGGAACGCCCTGTTGAAAGGGACGGCCCCGCCGCTGAAGGCGAGCGAGTCGGTCGCCGATGTCATCCAGGTGATGACCATCTCGCTGGTGGACAAGATGGTCGAGGAAGAGGCGACGGTGGGGATGGTGACCCGGGAAGGCACCCGGCAGCTCTACGCGGCCAGCGGCGTCCTGAGCCAACACGTCGTCCTGCCGGAGTGGCTCGAGGCCGGCGTCGCCAGTCTGCTCCAAAAGCCGAAGGGGCCGGTCTACATCCAGGAGCCGAACAAGCCGCTGGTGATGACCGTTGGCCTCGCAAGCGGGTACGGGACGCCGAACTACGTGCTGATACGCCAGTTCCGGGACATGATCGCCAAGAAGCAGATCAACCCGGCGGCCGACCAACTCCTACTCAACACGCTCCTCGACAACTACTTCGCCGCCGCGAGGAACGGCCAGGACATCGACCCGCCGCCCGCCCCGGACGCCCCGCAGGGGATCGGCGGGGCGTCCGGTTCCGGCCCGATCGGCGGCCCCGGCGGCCCCGGCGGCGTCAGCGGCGGCGACCCGCGCCGGCCTGGAAGCGGCGGTAGCGGTGGCGACCCCCGCCGGCCCGGCGGCGGAGGGATGCAGCCCCCCCCCGGGGGAGACGGCCCGCCCGGCGTGCCCGGCGGTAGCAGCGGAAGCTCTGGCGGGCTGGCGGGCGGAACGGAGACCGACCCCGCGGCCGAAGCGCGCACATTGAAGGCGAAGCTCGAGATCAAAGCCCAGGTGACCGCGTGGGGCCTGAGCTTCTACCTGAGCAAGAAGAAGATGCCCGGGCTGCTCAGCTTCTACGCCGAGTTGAACAAGATGCCGCGGGACATGCGGCTCGACCGGCAGATGGTCCTGCGGACGTTCACCAAGGCGTTCGCGCTCGCCGACCCGAACGACCCGGCCAAGCTCAACGACCCGGCGTTCAAGCAGTTCGCCGAGGACTGGGTGGCGTTCCTCAAGACGCACCCGATCTATGGCATCGACATCCCGGTCAACGCCTCGTCCGACCCCGCGGGCGGCGGTATCGCCCCGCCCGGCGGGTTCGGCGGCGGGTCCGGGGGTAGTGGCGGTCCGGACGGGGGGGGCAGTGGCGGGGGCGGGGGCACCAGCGGGTCGTGACGAGCCGGGAATCGTTGCCCCGCCCGGGTTTCAGACCGGGCGGGGCACCAGAATGAACAAGGCTTCTGTTTGACGCCGGATTTTGCTTCGTTTAGAGTGACTCCTTCTCCCCCTGGATGACCAGGGCTGCTCTCATTGCATTCCTTTAGGAGTCACGCCTGATGACCCGTCCCAAGCCCCGTTCCGGCTTTACGCTCATCGAGCTGCTGGTGGTCATCGCGATCATCGCCATCTTGATTGGCCTGTTACTGCCGGCGGTGCAGAAGGTTCGCGAGGCCGCCGCCCGGATGAAGTGTTCGAATAACCTGAAGCAGATGGGTCTCGGTGCTCACAGTTACCATGACGGCAACATGACGCTACCGCCCGGCGCGGGGCCGCTCCCCACGCAGCCCGGCAACGCGAATCAGCGGCCGTCCACGGCCGCGATGATCCTGCCGTATCTCGAGCAGGCGAACAAGTACAACCTTTTCGACTTTACGTATGATGTCCACACCCAAAACAACCCCTCGGGAACACAAGCCCAGGCCCGCTCGCAGGACGTGCCGGTGTTCATCTGCCCGAGCGATCCTTCGAGTGCCGTGTGGACGACTACTCCGGCGTTCGGCCGGAACAACTACATGTCGAACATTGGCGCGACCACCAGCCCGATCCCCTCGCAACAGACGACCGGCCTGCCGGCCGGTACCCCCGCCCCGGGCGGGCCGTTCGCGGTCGACTTCACGAGTACCCAGCGCGCGAACAACAACCGGGGCGTGACCTACACCCTGCAGGGGATCACCGACGGGACGAGTAACACCGTGATGCTGGCGGAAGTCCGTCGGAGCATGAGTACGGCCACCGGCATGACCCGCGACCCGTGGGATGTTGTCAACACGGCCTTCCCGAACTATTACACGGTCCCGTCCGACTGTAACAAGCCCCCGGGGACCGTGTACCGTTACACGGGCTTGATGTACCACCGGTACTTCGCCAACACGTCGTATTACAACCACATGCAGACCCCGAACAGCAAGTCGGGCGACTGCAGTGACACCAACGCCGGGGTCATTACCGCCCGCAGTGCCCACACCGGGGGCGTGGTGGTGGGGATGTGCGACGGGTCGGTCCAATTCATGCGGGATTCAATCGACCTCATCACCTGGCGGGCCCTCGGCACCCGCGCCGGCGGGGAGGTCGTGGCCCTGCAATAACCGCGCGTGCCATGTACGCTGCGCGCCTCCGGCGGCGCGTCAGGGCTGCCGACCGGCACGAGCCCACTTACCGAGCTTTGTCCAGCGGGGCCATGAGTCCCGCGACTTGGGCCGCGATGTCGCCCTTCAACTTGCCCTTCACCTTGGTGCGGTAGACCTGCACTGCCCTCTTCAGGTCTTCGGAAGTGCTCGCCGGATCGACGGGGTAGTTGACCAGCCCCTCGGCCGCTCCCGCCACGGCGGTCGTGTCATTCTTCTCGACGGCTGCGGCGAGTTCATCCATCGCCGCGGCGAACGCCCTCGCCGATTCATCGGGGCTGAAAGTCGTCGGGGGGGCTTTCCCGCCGCAGCCGGCGAGGCCGAGTATCCCCAGGCCCAAAAAAGCGACGAAGGTATGGGATTTCATCGACTTGGCTCCTGGGTAGTTCTGTGCGTTGGCCAGGTGGAGGCCCCTTGACGCACGGCCGTTCGACAAGTAGCATACGGCCGGTGGTGCTAGCGACCACCGCACGCGGGAGTGGCGGAACTGGCAGACGCGCTAGATTCAGGTTCTAGTTCGGGAAACCGAGTGGAGGTTCAAGTCCTCTCTTCCGCACTGGTCGATGCGACAGCCCCGGCACCCGCCGGGGCTGTTTGCGTTCACCCCTGAGCGCATGGCCGGCATCGGGGCACTTCCGGCGACAGGGCCGAAACGAAGCCAGCCGCCCGTTTAGGGGCGGCTGGCTCGAGTGATCCCGACAGGAGTTGAACCTGTAACCTTTGCCTTCGGAGGGCAACGCTCTATCCAGTTGAGCTACGAGATCGTCACGAGTAGTATACCCAGCCGCACGCCGGCCGCAAGACCAAGAACCCCCCGATCCGAGGCTCCCGATGGCCGGCCGCCCCCCGAAACGACCTGCTGACTCGGCCGTGGGTTCGCTGTTCGACGACAGTCCGGACATTATTTTGCCCGGCCCCACGGCGGTCCCCCCGCCACCCGGCTTTCCCGTGACGTGGATGCCACGGCTCGGGGCCGAGTTCGGCAAGCCGTACTTCGCCGAGTTGCAGGCCTTTGTCGACGCCGAACGGGCCGACCACCCGGTGTTCCCGCTGTCAGACGACGTGTACACTGCCTTCGCCTTGACCCCCCCTGACGGGGTACGAGTGGTGATCCTGGGGCAAGACCCGTACCCGACGCCGGGGCAGGGGCACGGGCTGGCGTTCTCCGTCCGGCCGGGGGTCGTTATCCCGGCGTCGCTGCGGAACATTTACAAGGAGTTGGCCGACGACGTGGGGGTCGTTCCGCCGAAGCACGGCTACCTGAAGACCTGGGCGGAGCAGGGAGTGCTGATGCTGAACGCAGTGCTGACAGTCCGGGCCGGGGTGCCGAACTCGCACGCCGGCAAAGGATGGGAACAGTTCACCGACGCGGCCCTCGACGCTGTCAACGCGGGGCCGCCGGTCGTGTTTCTGTTGTGGGGCAACTACGCCCAGAAGAAGGCCAAGCGGATCGACGCGGCCCGGCATGTGGTCCTCAAGTCGGCCCACCCGTCGCCGCTGTCGGCCGCCAACGGCTTCTTCGGGAGCAAGCCATTCTCGAAGATCAATGCCGCCCTGGAACACCTCGGCCGGCCGCCGATCGACTGGACGCTGCCGGCTCAGGTGACCGCCGGCTGAGTCGTGTCTGCCGACGGGAATGTGGCCCGGAACGTCGCCCCCCGGAGCTGTTCGGACTCGATAGTCAGGGTCGCCCGGTGGTGTTCGAGGACCACCGCAACGAACGATAAACCCAGCCCCATGCCGGCGTTGTACCCCTCGTACAAGGCGTTGTCGCGCTTGGTGGTGAAGTGCGTGGTCAGGCACTGGTCGCGGACCGCGGCCGTCATGCCGATGCCGTTGTCGCGGACCTCCAGGACGACCGTGTCCCCGTCGCGGCGCGCCGTCAAGCGGACCTCACCACGCCACCCGGCGGCGTCGATGAGCCGCTGCTTGCGCTCGGCCGGGGACGCCCGGGCGGTTTCGCGCAGGTGGTTGCGCATCTCGAACGTTGCATCCCGGGCGTTGAACAGCAGGTTCTCGACGGCCTGTTGGAGGTGCGACAGGTCGCCCCGCACCCATAGGGGTCCGGCCGGGGCAGCGGCACTGACTGTCAGCTTCCACTTCTCGCGGGCCATCTCGCCCCACGTCGCGGCCGTCTCGCGGACCAGTGCAGCGAGGTCGACGGTGGTCAATTCCGACTTGTGCGGGTCGCGGCGGACTGTCCGCAGAATCTCTTGCAGGCGTTCGGTGACGGTGCCGAGGGTGCCGCGGACCTCGGCGAGCATCCCGGCCTGGTCACGCGGCAGGTCGGCGGCCTCCATGCACCGGGCGAGCAGGTCGTTCGGCCGAACCAGTAGGTTTTTGATGTTGTGGGCGTAGCTGCCGGCCATGATGCCGATGCCAGCGTAGAGCTGCGACCGCATTTCGAGCGTCGACTTCTCCGCCTCGTCGGCCCGCTTTTGCAACTGGGCCGCGTCGAGCTTCTGTTCCAGGAGCCGGCGGTCGAGGTCTTCGCGCTGCCGGTCGGCGTCCTGCTGGCGGATGCGGGCCTCGAGCAGTTCGCGCTCGACGTGTTCGGCGTCGGCCTCCCGGGTCAGCCGGGCCAGTTCCCGGCGGCGCTCGCGGCGCAAGAATACGGTCACGAACAGACCGGCCAGGAGCGTCGCGGCGGCCAGGACGGCCCCGGCGACCAGCGACACCCTCTGTTTCTGCGCCTCCCGGCCACGGAGTTGATCGTAGACGTGTAACTGGTACTCGCAGCGGACGATGGCCAACGGGTCGGCTGGCCCGACCGGGTTGTAGGCCAGCACCCGGACGTTCGCCTGCCTCTCCTGCCGGGGCCGGGGGAGGGGGTTGACCCACGTCACCGGCGGGTCGCCGGCGGCCGTCGCTTCGAGCCGGTAGATGATCGGGAACGACGGCAACTGGTTCAGGTAGATGCGGCCCGGCTCGGCCAGGCCGCGGATGTGTTCGGCGATCTCGTCACGCTTCTCGTGGACCCGGGGCGCGTCCGGCCCGTCGTCGGCCCGCAGCCGGGCGTACTCCCGGACCAGCTCCGGGAGCGTCTTGCGAAAGTTCCGGGCCTCGTCGAGCCATTCCCGGACGGTCGCCTCGTCGGCCCGGTCGGACCAGTCGGCCTGGTCGTACAGCACCCGGGCGAGCCACACGACCAGGACCAGCCAGACGAGCAGGACCGGCGTCAGGCCGCCGAGGTACGACCAGGCCGGTCGCGGGGTCCGGGACGGGCGCGGACTCATTCCCCGACCCCCGCCCCGGCGGCCGGGCGGCCGGCGGTGATGGCGACGGTCCGGACCCGCTCCCACGTCCGGGCGCGGGTCTGGCGGACGACGTGCAACTGGGCCGGGTCGCCGTTGGCGGCCGGGGGCCGCAGCACGCAGACGTACTCCCCGGTCCCGCCGAGACGTTCGCCGTCCGTGTCGAACAGGGACGGCCGTTCGGCCCGCAGCCGGGCGGCCAGGGCGGCGGCGTCGGGAACGAGGCCCGTGTCGGGGTAGCAGGCGCGGACGATGTGTCGGCCGATGTCGGCGAAGTGGAGTACGTCGTCGGCCGCGGTCGGCGGGGTCAGGGCGTAGCCCGGCGGGGCCGGCTGGCCGCCGGGGTC
>JAABUN010004686.1_pt1 | contig 18124 bp, 16 predicted proteins | sample 5559311 | NCBI WGS metagenome assembly JAABUN01 (sample SAMN10711877, study PRJNA513370) | rock metagenome | isolation source: Antarctica rocks | place: Antarctica: Victoria Land, Siegfried Peak sud | reverse complement strand
TGGCGTCGCGCACGCCGTTCTCCGCTCTAAGTTTTGGACCTCGACAGCCCAAACCTAGACAGAGACGGCGTGTTGCACGTTAAGGCGCTCAAACCGGACCCACGGAAACGACCGGAGAGCCCACATTGGGACGGTCTGCCCGACGGCCACACCCGCAGCACCATCGTCGAGGCGCCACGACGAGGCGGGAACCCCCTGCCCGCCTGCGCCGCAGACTCCGAGGATCAAAGCTCAGGACCGAACCCGCTCCAGGCCCTGCTGATCCGCAACACCCTGGCGGCCACACCCGTCGCCAAGCGCGCCCTGACCGCCTACGACAACGCAGCCGGCCTCGCCACCCCGAGCACCCCCAGCAGCGCCCCCGCTGCCTGCCCCGCCCCCCTCACCTCTGGAGAACCACGATGAGCACCCTGACCACGACCCGGATCCGCGAGCACGCCCTCAAGCTCGGCATGACCCACCTGCCCGACAGCATCAGCGAGCTGGTGGCCCGTGCTGAGGCCGACCAGATGGGCTACCTCGACTTCCTGGACCTGCTCCTGGGTGAGGAACTCGGGATCCGTGAGGGACGCCGGTTCCGCAACGCCTTGAGACTCTCCGGGCTGCCGCACCACAAGACCCTGCAGGAGTTCGACTTCACCTTCCAACCCGACCTCGAGCCCCGCAAAGTCCGAGACCTCGCGACCCTGGAGTTCGTCGAGCGGCACGCCAACGTGGCGCTGTTGGGACCACCTGGAGTAGGCAAAACCCACCTCGCCTCAGCACTGGCCGTCGCGGCCTGCCAAGCCGGCTACTCGGTCTACTTCACCAGCCTGGACGACATGGTCCGCAAGCTCAAGATCGCCGAGGCCACCGGACGATTCAACCGCCAGCTCGCCACCTACCTCCGCCCTGCCGTACTCGTCGTTGACGAAGTGGGCTACCTACCGCTGGACCGGGCCGAGGCGAACATGGTCTTCCAGCTCGTCTCACGCCGCTACGAACGCGGCAGCATGATCATCACCAGCAACAAGAGCTTCGCTGAGTGGGGACAGGTCCTCGACGACGACGTCCTCGCCACCGCAATCCTGGACCGGCTCCTGCACCACTGCGACGTCCTTGCCATCAACGGCCCCAGCTACCGCCTCAAAGACCGTGTCGCAATCATCCCAGGAGGCGACCCCATGCCATGATCCCCAGGCCGAAGACCAACACGTGAGGTCATACCCGAACCAGCACGTGAGGCCGTGAGCCGACACCAGGTTCATGGGACCACCGGGGTCGCCAGTTGTGGGACCGTCCGGCGCGCCTGGCCGGTGGGTCCTTGGTTTGCGCGTTGGATCGCCACGTCGTGTCCGAGAACGTGGAGGTCAGCAGCCGTAGAATTCGATTCAGACCCCAACTACACCCTGGTCTGTGAAGAGCCATGTTTCAGAAGGTCAAAATCCTGCCACTTCCTTGACTTGGGACAGAAGGACGCCGTCGGCAGCAGTCGGGTGCAGCGCTTCACGCCCTGGATGTGCACTCACCCATCTGACTGCGCCGGTGAGGGGCGGCACGAGATGGGAGCACCGAGTGGGTCGCCGCAACTGTCCAGCGCGTAGAAGCGGGTGGCTGTGCCACCGAGTACCGCCGCGCGCTCGTCGGCCCCGAGTTGGGCGAGGACCCGTAAGGTCCGGTTCCAGACCGCCACGTAGCCTCCGCTGAGGACCGAAACCGGCCAGTCGCTTCCGAACATCAGCCGATCGGGGCCGAAGACCTCGAGCGCCCGATCCACGAACGGCTGGAGCTCGACAGCCGACGGCTCGGTGAAGTCGTCCGGATAGAGGCCGGACACCTTCGCGTGCACCCGGGGATTCTCTGCGGCGCGGGCGATCAGGGTCCACCAGGGCTCAGGGTCCGCGCTACGGATCGGCGGCTTGGACAGGTGATCGATCACCATGTTCAACTCGGGGTGCCGCTCCGACAGGGCCGGGACGTGCTGAAGATGCCGAGGCAGGACCGACACCACGTCAAAGGGCACCCCAGCGCCCTCCAGCAAACCGAGACCGTCGGAGACCTCCGAACGGAGCAGCCAGTCGGGGTCCGCGTATTGATGGATGAGGTTGCGTACGCCGCAGAAGGACGGATGGTCGAGCCACCGCTGGAGTAGGTCGGAGGCCTCGTCTGGCCGGTCCAGAGGAAGCCAGCCGACGACGCCGACGATCTCCTCGTGCCGGTTGGCAATGTCGAGGAGGTACTCGGTCTCCAGGAGGTGGTCTTCGGCCTGGACCAGCACGGCTACCTCGACGCCGGTGGCGGCGAGCAGTGGCTCAAGGTCGTCGTAGCCATAGGGCCGGTTCAGCGGCCCGAGGTGTGGCCCGAGCCAACCGGTCGGTATCTGTTCCGGATCCCAGAAGTGCTGATGTGCGTCGACAATCATCCGGACCTTCCTCCGGCTCCGGGACGGCTCGTCAAGGCAGCGGTTGCATCCTCGCGCTGGACGGAGTAGACGTGAATCAGAGCCAGCACCACCTCGCCGTCCTGGTTGCGCACGGTGCACTTCTCGTCGACGAAGCCTCGCGAAGGGCGCTTCATATCCTCCCGCTTGCCGCTGACGATCGCTTCGGTGGTGATCGTGTCGCCGATGTGGACCGGCCTGACGAAACGGATCCGCTCGTAGCCGTAACTGAATGCAAGGGGGTTGACATCTCCCGCCGTCATTCCAACAGCCACAGAGAGGATCAGAGTCCCGTGCGCGATCCGACGTCCGAAGTCCTGGCCAGCACTCCATTCAGCGTCCATGTGGTGCGGGTAGAAGTCCCCCGTCTGTCCGGCATGGATCACTATGTCGGCTTCCGTGACAGTCCGACCCAACGTCGTCCAGCCAACCCCGACTTCGTACTGTTCGAACGAGCGCGGACGGAACATCATGGCCGAAGGAGCACCTCTACTTCCAGTCGATAATCGATTTTCCAGAGTGAAGTTACTGAGGTGGGACCACTCGTGTCAACGGGGCCGGGGGGCTTGGAGCCAGGCACTTGGCACATCGCTGTCGCCTGCCTACGGTCGTGGCATGACCGACATCGCGCTCCTGCTCGCATTGCGCCACGCTGGCGTGCTTGAGGCCTCACGAGACCTGGGGATTGACGCTTCACGCACGTTTCTCCCACTCATCGAGACCCGTCACCACCACTATGGCCGGTACCGCTGGTCGGTCTCCTTGGACGGTGCCGACGGTCCCATGATCCACGCCCGCCCCCCCGAGGAGGAGACTGGTTGGACTCCCTGGGAACGCTGGTCAGCCGGTGACGGAGGTCCTGAGCACCGGTCTTGGATACGGGATCCCGGCAACGGCACCACCGGTTCTTCGACATCCCCGGATTCCTGGGTGCTTCTCGACGAGGACCCCGGTGATCACCGACCGCGCCAGCTCCTGCCGCCGGCAGACCTGGCCTCCCAGCTAGAGCGCGCCAGGGTTGTCGCCGCAGGTCGGTACATAGGTCTGGACGTCTCAGCAGCAATCCTGGACCCCATGGGCGAGCGCGCGAACCAGCGCTACACGAACTACCGCTGGGTCGTGATCCCGCATTGGCTCGCCGCCGACGGGCCGGTGCTCTACGCCTGTCCGCCGGCGACGACCTCGGATGCCTGGCCGTGGGAATCCTGGTATGTCCAGCGATCCGGAGGTCCGATCGTCCACCACGTGCACTACACCGCCGCGAGGCCGGGCTGTACCGGTCGCTGGCGCGAGCCGCTCGGGGCACCGCAACGTCCACCGGAGATCCTCGACGTCACGTGGTGGTGGTACGACGACCCAGAAGTCCGACCGGCCATGTGCGCCGCACGCCACCCGTGAGCATCGCTTGACAGACACCTCAGGGTCGCCTATTTTTCCAAGGAAAATCCTTTTTCTTACGACGGGCTCCGCCCCTCAGCGTAGGCATGGAGGTCAAATGACCGCCCCTAGAACAACGCCCACCCGAGATCTCGCGCCATCGCCTGACGTGGTGCTGCACGGCCTCGAGGGAGCCAGCGGGGCCCCGCCGTTGCGAGGTGCCGCGAAGGTGATCCACCTCATCGAGGACACCGTCGCTCGGACGTTGTTCATCCTGATGTTCGGGACACTGGTTGTCGGTGTGTTCTGGCGCTACGTGCTCGACCAGCCGCTCACGTGGACCGTCAATGTCGCCGCCCTGGCATTTCTGTGGATGGTTCTGATCGGTGCGGGGCTTCCCAACTGGGCTGATGACCACATCCAGTTCGACCTGATCTACGAGCGCTTCGGACGGCGGGTCCAGTTGCTGATGCAGCTTGTCGGAAACCTCGTCATCGTGGTGCCCTGCCTGCTCATCCTCCCCTCCTCGGTGGAGTACGTGCAGAGCCTGGGGAGCCAGTCCGTGACCGGGACGCCACTCACCTTCTCCACCGCGTTCTCGGTCATCGTCGCCTTCTTCGCGGCGACCGCCCTGCACCGCGGTCGGATCGCCTTGCTCGTCGCGCTGGAGCTGTGTGGCCGGGGGAAGGCGCCGACATGAGTAGCGCCTTCGGATTGATGCTGCTGGTCTTCCTCGTCGGATTTCTGATCCGGATGCCGGTCGGGTACTCGATGTTGTCCTCCGGGGTGGTCTACTTTCTGGCCAGCGGTGAAGGACTGCGCAACGCGAGTGCCCTCATTTCCAACGGTTACTACTCAAAGTTCATCTTGATCGCCGTCCCGATGTTCATCTTCGGGGCGCAGGTGATGAACGACTCGACGGTCACTACGCGCATATTCGAGTTTGCGCACGCGGTCGTGGGTCGTATGCACGGCGGTCTCGCCCAGGTCAACGTCGTCAACTCGGTGATCTTCAGTGGGATGAGCGGCAGCGCCATCGCCGACGCGAGCGGGACCGGAACCATGGAGATCAAGGCGATGCGCGACGCGGGGTATCCGCGCGGATTCGCATGCGCCACTACGGCTGCCAGCGCCACCATCGGGCCGATCATCCCCCCAAGTATCCCGATGGTGATCTTCGCCTACTTGTCCGGCACCAGCGTCGGCATGCTGTTCGCTGGCGGCATCGTGCCTGGGCTCTTCCTGTCCGCGATGCTGATGGTTTTCATCCGGATCATCGCCAAGCGACGCCGCTTCGAACGACAGCAGTGGCTGGGGATGGCACATCTGATGGCGACGTTCCTGCGTGCGCTGCCAGCTGTACTCACACCGGTTATCCTGCTGGGCGGTATCTACTCAGGGGCCTTCACTCCCACCGAGGCCGCAGGCGTCGCCGCTCTCTACGCAATCGCGTTGGCTGCGCTCGTCTATCGCAGCCTCGGCCCTCGTCAACTTTGGGAGGTTGTCGGTTCCGCGACCTCGCAGAGCGCCAAAGTCGGGCTCTTGATCGGCGGTGCGTTCCTGCTCAACTACGCCATCGCCGTCGAGGGCATCCCACGTGCGGCAGCTGACCTCCTGCTCTCTTTCACGATCGGCTCGATCGGCCTGCTGATCATCGTCAATGTCGTGTTCCTGCTGATGGGGATGTTCCTGGACACGACGGTCATGCTCCTGGTAATGATCCCGATCATCCTCCCGACCTTGCTGCAAGCAGGGGTGGACCCGGTGCACTTCGGAGTCACGATCACGTTGAACATGATGATTGGACTTTCCACCCCACCGTTCGGGGTGCTGCTGTTCATCGTCGGCGCGGTGTCGCGAACCCCGCTGCGCGAGGTGATCCGGGAGATATGGCCGTTCCTGGCCATCATGTTCGTCACCTTGTGGGTGTTGGTCTTCGTTCCTGAGATCGTGCTGTTCGTGCCAGAGCTGCTCGGCTACGTGCCCGTCGGTGGTTAAGGACCCGGGGCGCCTGGTCGAGATCGATGTCGTCGACCTGCGCTTTCCTACCTCCCGCAGCCTTGACGGGTCTGACGCCATGCACCCCGACCCTGACTACTCCGCGGCGTACGTCGTCCTGCGCACCGACATCGGCGATGGCCTCGAGGGCCACGGGTTCGCCTTCACCCTGGGTAGGGGGAACGAGATCTGCGTGCAGGCGATCCGCAGCCTGTGGCCCCTGCTGAAAGGCCTGGTCGTCGACGAAGTCCTTGCTGACCTGGGGACAGTGACTCGCCGGCTGACCTCTGACAGCCAACTGCGCTGGCTCGGGCCAGAGAAGGGTGTTGTGGCGTTGGCCACGGCGGCCTTGGTCAATGCCATGTGGGACCTGCGAGCCAAGCGGGCCGGGCTGCCGCTCTGGAAGCTGCTGTGTGGGCTGTCCCCCGAAGCTCTGGTTGCGGAGGTGGACTGGCGCTACCTCAGCGATGCACTCACTCCGGATCAGGCCTTGGATCTCCTCCGCGTCAGGGTTCCGGGCAAGGCCGCCCAGGAGGCCCGCCTGATGGAATCAGGACTTCCTGCCTACACCACGTCGGCGGGGTGGCTGGGCTACAGCGATGAGACGGTACGAGCGCGCGCCCGCGACGCCGTCCGGGACGGCTTCACATATTTGAAGGTGAAGGTCGGCGCCGACCTCGACGACGACATCAGACGTTGCGCGGCGCTGCGCGAGGAGATCGGGCCGGACCGCCGGCTAATGATCGACGCGAACCAACGATGGGACGTGGGGCAAGCGGTGGAGTGGATCGGTCACCTCGCCCGGTTCGATCTGCACTGGGTCGAGGAGCCCACATCACCGGACGACGTCCTCGGCCTTCGTGCAATCCGGGAAGCCGTGCACCCGATCGGCATCGCCGGGGGCGAACACGTGCAGAACCGGGTGGTGTTCAAGCAGCTCCTGGCCGGCAGCGCACTGGACTTCTGCCAGATCGACGCATGCCGGGTTGCGGGCGTCGGTGAGAACATCGCGATCCTGCTGCTCGCCGCGCGGTACGGCGTACCAGTGTGTCCGCACGCCGGTGGAGTCGGCCTGTGCGAAATGGTCGTGCACCTCGCCGCTTTCGACGCGATCGCAGTCCGAGGGGAAGACCCCGACCGCGTTGTCGAGTACGTCGACCATCTGCACGAGCACTTCCTCGACCCTGTGGTCGTGGCCCGCGGCAATTATCGTCTCCCGGACCGACCAGGCTACTCGACCGAGATCCGACCGGAGACGTTGTCCCGCTTCCGTTTCCCTGATGGCGCGTACTGGGCGGAGGACCGTGGTGTCTCCGGTCAGCCAGGCGCCGCCACCACCACAGATGCCGACCTCGAAGGAGCGCCAACATGACCACCCGTATTGCCAAGCTCGCCGACCATCAGCACCCGGACGGTCGTTGGGTCCTTCTTCGGGACCGCCGGGGCGACACAGAGGGGTGCGTCGTCCCGTTGCCGGAGGGAATCGATCTCTCCGCGCTGCTGCGCCTATCCGGTGAAGGGCGCCGTGCTCTCATCGCCGCGACTCTGCAGGCTGACTGCGCCGCGAAGACCGACGACAGCTCGCGTCCTCTCTTAGCTCCGCTGGACAGCGACACCGAGGTGTGGGCTGCGGGTGTCACCTACCAGGCCTCTCGCGAGGCTCGGATGGGGGAGAGTGCCGACAGCGATGTCTACGCGCGGGTCTACGACGCCGACCGACCGGAGCTATTCTTCAAGTCGATCGGCTGGCGGGTCCGCGGTCCTGAGTCGACGATCGGGATCCGGCAGGACTCGAGTTGGAACGTGCCGGAACCAGAGCTCGCCGTCGTCGTAGATGCAAGCGGGGAGATCGCCGGGTACACCATTTGCAACGACGTCAGTTCCCGCAGCATCGAGGGTGAGAACCCTCTGTATCTTCCTCAGGCCAAGCTATTTCGCGGCAGCTGCGCAGTAGGACCGTGGATCGTGCCGGAGTGGGAGATCCCGGACGCCTACGCTCTCGCGATTAACATCCGGATCGACCGAGGCATCAGGCCCGACCCAAATGCAGAACCACTGTGGCAGGGTGCAACGTCGACGGCCCGGTTGCATCGCCGGCTCGACGAGCTCGTCTCCTGGCTCTACCGCTGCGACGTTTTCCCTAGCGGGGCGATCCTGTCCACCGGAACCTGCGTGGTGCCCGACGACTCACTGACGCTGGAACCTGGAGACCTCGTGAGCATTGTCATCGACGGAATCGGCACGTTGCGCAACACGGTGAGCCATGGGCCGGCCGGGTTCGCAGACCAGCTAGGGGCAGGTCCCCGCGGTGCAGAACTGGTCGTGTCGGCATGAGCGGCACGAACCCGGTGAAGGGAACTGTCACCGGCGCCAACCTGGTCTTGGGCGCCGATCTCACCGACGGTACAGCCGACATCTGGGGCATCGACCCGCGGACGGGGCGTCGACGCGAGCCCGCCGCCCGCTCAGCCACGCCAGACGAGGTCGACCGTGCCGCACAGGCCGCGGCCGATGCGGCCGACGATCTGGCCGGGTGGAGCCGGAGCAGACGGGCAGAGCTCTTGGAAGGCATCGCCCAACGTCTCGACGGCATCGCTGAGGAATTGGTGGCAACGGCCGCCGCGGAGACCGGGCTCATCGCCGAACCGCGTTTGGTCTCGGAGTTGGGCCGGACGACCGGGCAGCTGCGCTTCCTCGCCGAGGTGGTCGAGGACGGGGCCTACCTCGAAGCGTCTCTGGATCGGTCAGATGCCGGGGTGGACGTTCGCAGGATGCTGATCCCGGTTGGACCGGTCGCTGTATTCGGGGCCAGCAACTTCCCGCTGGCGTTCAGCGTGCCAGGTGGGGACACGGCCGCGGCGCTGGCCGTTGGCTGCCCGGTCGTGGCCAAGGCCCATCCGGCTCATCCACACACTTCAGAACTATCTGCCCGCGCCATTTCCGCGGCGTTGGCAGACGCCGGCGCCCCGGCCGGCGCGTTCGGGCTGGTTCACGGTGTGGACGCGGGCCGACGACTCGTCGGACACCCCGGAGTCGCTGCGGTGTCGTTCACCGGTTCGAAGGCAGGTGGCCTGGCACTGGCCGAGCTCGCCCGGCAACGGCCGGTGCCCATTCCCGTCTTTGCCGAGATGGGGAGTTTGAACCCGGTGATCGTCACGCCGGCCGCGATGCGAACCCGGGCGCAGGAGATCGCCGACGGACTGCTGGCATCGGTGAGCGCCTCGGCGGGGCAGCTCTGCACCAAGCCCGGCGTCGTCCTGATTCCGGCCCAGGACGACGTTCCCGACCTCGCCGGTCTTCTGGCCGCCAGCCTGGCCTCGCTACCGGCGCAGCCGCTGCTCACCTCGGGTATCGCCGAGGCCTGGGGCCAGTGGATCGAACAGGCGAGGCAGTCCGGTGCCGAGGTGGTCGTCTCACCGGTCGCGGTCCCGACGGAAGGGATCTGGGCTCGTCCGGTTGTGGTGGCCGTCGACGCACAGCGCTTCATGGATGACGCCCATCTGCGCGAGGAGTGCTTCGGTCCGCTGACCGTACTGGTGCGGTACCGCGATCAGGCTGAACTGGAGAAGACTGCAGGTGCGCTCGGCGGTAGCCTCACCGGCACCGTCCAGGCCGGCAGCGACGACGATCCCGACGCCCATCGCGCAGCCGAGCTACTAGGTGCCCGGGTGGGCAGGTTGATCTGGAACGGTTGGCCGACGGGTGTCGCTGTGACCTGGTCCATGCAGCATGGTGGGCCTTACCCTGCGACTCTCGACGCCACGCACACGTCGGTCGGAGCCGCGGCCCTGCGACGATTCCTGCGACCGGTTAGCTACCAGGGCGTGCCGGCAGCGGCTCTGCCGCCCGAGCTGCGCGACGACCTGGGGCATGCTGGTGGCGGAGCGGTTCGTCGCGAGGAAGGCATCCTCCGTGTCCGTCGTTGACCCCGCTGGGGTGGGGACTCGGTCGGGAGTCCGCGACAGTAGGGCGCTGCGCGGAATGACCTGGGAGCACCAACGCGGGGTCGAGCCACTCGTGGCTGCGTCACGAGCCTGGTGTAAGGAACGGGACCGTCCCGAACCACGGTGGACCACGCGATCTCTGCAGGCTTTCGAGGAGCAGCCACTGGCTGAGCTGGCCGAACAATTCGACCTGCTCGTCATCGACCATCCGCACGTCGGTGTCGCCACCGAGTCGCTGCTCGTACCGCTGGACCGGTGCGGTCGAGACCGCGAACTCGAAGACTTACGCGCCGCCAGCCTTGGACCTTCGTTGCCCAGCTACGTGCACAGCGGGGCCCTATGGGCCTTACCCATCGATGGAGCCGCGCAGGTCTGCGCGTTTCGGGCGGATCTTCTCGACCCACCCCCGTCGACGTGGGCCGAGGTGTTGGACCTGGCCGTCGCGGCTCCCCTAGAGATACCCCTACGACCGCCGCACGCACTGCTGACGTTGCTCAGTCTTACCGCCAGTCTGGGTGGCGCCGACGCGGAGGGGGACGTGCTGATCACCCCGGACGCGGGTGACCAAGCACTCACCGTCCTGGCGGCACTGGTTGCCCGCATCCCGAGCCGTTGCCTGGACGACGATCCCATCGTCGCGCACGAGCGTCTCGCCGGAGGTCACAGTGTCTGTGTGCCAGCTGTGTTCGGTTACAGCTCGTACGGCCGAGCCGGGTTCCGCGAGCATCAAGTTTCCTTCGCCGACCTGCCGACGTTGGGTCCCGACGACGGCGGCGGTTCAGTGCTGGGTGGTACGGGGATCGCAGTGTCGGCACGGTCGCCGCTACGTGAAGATGCCCTGGATTTTGCGTACTGGGTCGCCTCCGAACGGGTGCAGAGCACGGTGGTGGTAGAGAACGGCGGCCAACCGGCGCACCGCGCCGCCTGGCTCAACCCGGTCTACAACCAAATGACGGGGGGGTTTCCCTCCGGCACCTTGCGTACCCACGACCGCGCCTGGGTACGCCCTCGGCACTCCGGCTGGTTGGCGGTCCAAGAGCGGGGCTCCTCGCTGCTTCAAGACTGGCTGCGTTCAGGCGCCACCGGCTGTACCGGGCGTCTCATCGCGCGGCTGAACGACCTTCACGCTGCCAGCCGACCGGCTGGACCCCGATGAGAGCGAGAAAATGACCACCGACCAGTACCAGCACCATCCCAGCCAAGGCCCGGGTGCGATCCAGGATCCGACACCCATGGACGGTCTCGGTGACCAGCGGTCCCCCGCAGACGCGTCGACTGCCCCCGGGGCCCGACCGTTGAAGGGGCTCGTGGTCCTGGACCTGGCACAGTTCTTGGCCGGACCGATGGCGGCTCTTCGCCTGGGCGACATGGGTGCCCGTGTGCTGAAGGTCGAACGAGCGGGGACCGGCGAGCTCGGCCGATCGCTGCTACTGGCCGAACAGCGCCTTTCCGGCGCCAGTGGCCTCTTTCAGACGGTGAACCGCGGCAAAGAGAGCATCGCCGCCGACTTCAGGGATCCGGCCGACCTCCAGCGACTGCGCCAACTGATCGTCCACGCCGACGTGCTGATCGAGGCGTTCCGCCCGGGTGTGCTGGACCGGGTTGGACTCGGTTGGGAGGACGTGAGGCGACTCAACCCGCGTCTTGTCTACGCCTCGGTGACCGGATACGGGGCGCAAGGTCCGTGGGCCGGTTTGCCGGGCCAGGATCTCCTGGTCCAGGCTCGCTCAGGTCTCTTGTGGATCAACGGACGCTCGGCGGACCCACCCACGCCCGCTGGACTCTCGATGGTCGATGTCTACACCGGGGCGCTGCTCACCCAGGGAATCCTCGCAGCGCTGGTCCGGCGAGGCATATCCGGGGATGGCGCACGGGTAGAGACCAGCCTGCTCGAAGCCGCAACCGACCTGCAGCTCGAGCACTTAACGGTGTTCCTCAACGCAGAGAATGGGGTTTCGGCTCAACCCGAGCGCGGTTCTGTGGCAACTGCCCACCCGTACCTGCCGGCGCCCTACGGCGTCTACGCAACTGCCGACCACTGGCTGGCGATCGCGATGGCACCTCTGTCGAAGCTGGGGCCACTGCTCGACCTCGCCGACCTGGGCGAGGGCCTGGATGCCTACCGAGACCGGGACGAAATCAAGACCACCATCGCGGCGAGGCTGCGGACTAGGACACGAGCTGAGTGGCTGGCGCTGCTACAAACCGCAGACATCTGGTGCGCCGAGGTCCTCGACTGGGCCGACCTCACGTCCAGCCAGGCGTGGGATGTGGCCGGTTTAGAGCAACGGGTGGGGCCGCTGAATCAATCGTTCCGGACGACCAGGTGCCCGATCCGGATCGACGGTCGTGTCCTGCTGGACGACCGTGCGGCACCGGAGCTCGGCGTCCACGGTCCGCTGCCTCCGGCCACCGACACGGAACGGAACGGCTGAACCGTGACTGAATCGACGGCCGCTGGAACGACACCCCCCGAGTTCGCGCCCCTGGGGCAAGTTGTGACGCAGTTGGCGCAACACTGGCCGATCCCGAGCCACCCCCGGCCGATCGTCGTGATCGGCGCCGGAGGCATCGTCAACGACGCGCACTTGCCCGCATACCGGGCAGGCGGTCTTCCTGTGGGGGGCATCTTCGACCTCGACCTGGCCCGCGCGCAGGAGACGGCGCGACGTTTCGAGATCCCGGTGGTGCACCGCAGCCTCGAGGAAGCGATGGCTGTGCCAGACGCGGTCTTCGACCTCGCCGTCCCCCCGGATCACGAGCGCGAGATGGTGGCTGGACTTCCGCGCGGGGCGACCGTCTTGCTGCAGAAACCGATGGGCCACGACCTCGCGGACGCACGAGCGATCAGACACCTTTGTCGAGAGCGTCAACTGACCGCCGCCGTGAACTTTCAGCTGCGCTTCTCTCCGATGATGCTCGCAGTTCGAGATGCGTTGCAACGAGGATTGCTCGGTGACCTGCTCGAGCTCGAGGTGCGCGTCGCCTGCCGCACACCGTGGGAGAACTGGCCGTTCATGGCCACCCTGGATCATGTCGAGGTGCCCATGCACTCAATTCATTACCTCGACTGGATCCGCTCGGTTCTCGGCGAGCCACGAGGGGTGCTTTCGCTGTCCGTTGCCCATCCTGGCCATCCTGCGCTCAACGACTCCCGGACCAGCACCATCCTGGACTTCGGAGACCGGATCCGGTGCTGCCTTTCCTTGAATCACACCTCCGCCTTCGGACCGCGGCACGACGCCGCCACCATCAGACTCGAAGGCACGGAGGGAGCGGCCGCCATGTCCCTTGGTGTCCTGCTCAATTACCCCGAAGGTGAGCCTGAGACCTTGGAGATCGTCACGCGGGACTCGACGTGGACATCGGTGCCACTGTCCGGCCGCTGGTTCCCCGATGCCTTCCTCGGAGTCATGAGCAACCTCCAGCGCTTCACCGCAGGGGAGGACGAGACTCTGGAGACCTCGGTGGAAGACGCAATCAACACGATGTCCGTGGTCGACGCGTGCGGTCGATCGAGCCATATCCGCGGGATCAGGCCCGACATCGGTTGATTGCCAAGGCGAGCGTGCAACGGTCAGCGAAAGGTTGCGCGTAGCGCGGTCGATGCGCTGCCGCGACCGGTCTCCGAGGCACCAGTCCTCACACGCGCGGACCCGGCATCGCCACCCCGCTCACGCAGGAGTTCCTTCAGGCGATCCGGGGACCCACCGACCGTCAGCCCAACGACCTCATCGAGCAGCGGCGCGCACGACGACCAGGCATCGGCGTCGCCACCGAGTAGCGCGTCCATCGCCGCACCGACAGCCTCGGGATAGACCGCCCCATTGCCGGTCACACTGGCGCGACCCCCCTTGCCGACGAAGGCCGGAAGGAGGGCGTCGTTGCCGCAGAAGAAGACGCCTCTGCCTAGCATCGGTAGGAACGCCTCGAAGTCCTGCCAGCTCGCCAGGCTCAACTTCGCCCCCACGACGTGGGGGAGCGCATCCATCAGTACGGCAAGCTCCTCGGCCGGCAGCTGGTTGCCGGTGGCGGGGTGGAGATAGGCCAGGAACGGCACTGCAGGCTGCGCGGCGGCGATCTCAACCAGCGCATCGCGTACCGCTCCCGTGCTTGTCGGGTGGAAGTACGGCAGGATGGCCGCAATCGCAGCGACCCCGTGGTCAGCGGCGCGGGCCGCCAACCGGTGCGCCACGGCGGGGTGGGCATGTCCCACGTGAGCGATCACTGGGACCCGCCCGTCGACCGCGTCCACGAAGGCGTCCAGCACGCGCCGGCGCTCATCCTCGTCCATGGCGATGAATTCTCCGGTGGTCCCACCGACCATGAGGCCGTCGGCACCGCCGGAGATGAGGAAGTCGACGTAGGCTGGGATGAGTCGTGGAGCCAGGTCGCCGCCGTCCTCGAACGGCGTCAAGGCTGCGACCGCCATCCCTGAGAAGTCCCGCATGGACCAGGGTGCGGGTCCTTCGGCCGGGTTGTCCTGCATGAGACGTTTCCCCTTGCTTCATAGTCACATGTGACTAAATCGATTTTCCTAGTGTTTTGGTAGCGTACTGGACCGAGGCGTTGATTGCTCGATCCGTGGCAGCCCGGAAGGCGACAATACGGACCGGACCGTTGCGTACATGAGATCCAGGTCAGAGGGGACGGCTGAGATGGTGACCTTGCGGGACGTCGCCGGCGCAGCACGGGTGACTCCATCGGTGGTCTCCAGGGTGCTGAACCATGACGCCACTCTGCGGATCCGCCCGGAGACGCGCGACCGGATCCTCGCTGCGGTCGAGGAGTTCAACTACATTCCCAACGGTACAGCGCGTGCCCTGCGCATGTCGCGGACGGGCACCCTAGGGCTGGTCACGCACGACCTGACGAATCCCGTCTACGGTGAGATGGTCCGTGGAGCGCACCGGGCGGCGTCACAGGCCGGGTACCAGTTGCTGCTGGGTGACGCGGACGAACTCAACCGCGACCTGACCCCGTTCGACGCGATGCTCCGCGGCGGGCGGATTGACGGCCTTCTCTTGATGCGGTCCACGCGGACCTCTGACAGCGAACTGGCCGGGCTCGCAGCACGTACCGTCCCGACGGTATTGCTGCTGGACACGACTCGGCCTGGGGTCTCTGCCGTGCGCACCGATGACGCGGCAGGGGTGCGGGCCGGTGTCGAGCACCTGATCGCGCTGGGACACCGCCGGATCGCTCACCTGACCGGCTTGCCATCGTTTCGCAGCCAACAGCGACACCAGGGTTATCTGGAGGCCCTGCGCGTCGCGGGGATACGCGTTCGCCGGGACTGGGTCGCGACTGGAGGATGGGACGCCAACACTGGACGGACGGGAATGACCACACTGCTGGATCGCACCGGGGGGAGCAAGGTTCGTCCTACCGCGGTCTTCGTCAGCAACATCCTGGCCGGCATGGGAGCACTGGCGGCAGCACGTGATGCCGGGCTGACCATCCCTACCGACTTGTCGGTGGTTGCCCTGCACGACGCCTGGCTCGCGGACGTGGCCTCCCCACCCCTGACCACTGTGCGGATGCCCCTCAACGAACTCGGTCAGCGCGCAGTCGCCATGGTGCTCGAAGGCAATTCGAGCGAGGACCGGGAAGTACTGGTAACCGAGCCTGAGCCGGTGATCGTGCCACGTGCATCCACTGCCACCTATCCGGGCTGACGGGTCGAGGCACGCGGCTAGACGGCGAGCGGTCCCAGCCTCCACCGAAGACTGGGACCGCTCGTCAGCGCCGCGCGCGGCGGCAGCGCCTTAGCCCGTGGAGCCTGAGAGTTCCTGCAGGGACTCCAGCATGCCCGGTGCCCAGACGCCGGTCTGCTCCTCGTCCTGAAGGTACTCCTGCTTGGCAGCGGCGCGGAATGCGTCAAGGTCCGGCTCGTAGACCTCGAGTCCTTGCTCCTCGAAAAAGGCCAGGGCCTCGGCCTCCAACTCGAGCACCTTGTTGGTGGAGAACTCTGCCGCCTCCAGAGCCGCAGCCTGCACCGCTTGCTGCTGCGACTCACTCAACTGGGTCCAACTCTCCTCATTGATCGTCGGCCACACCGAGTCGACGAGGTGATTCGTGAGCACGACCTGGCTGGTCACCTCGTAGAACTTCGCGTTCCGCGTCGTCACGACCGGGTTCTCCTGGCCGTCGACGGTGCCGGTCTGCAACGCCAAGTAGAGCTCATTGAAGGCCACCGGCGCCGGCTGTGCCCCCAGAGTCTCGCCCATCCGGATCCAGCTCGGTGCGTCCGGGACCCGGAGGGTGACCCCTTCCAAATCCTGAGGTGTCTGAATCTCTCCGACGTCCCCCATGTTCAAGGTCCGGGTTCCCAGATACATCGCGCCCAGAGGGCGGACACCCGCCTCCTCGGTGACGATGCCGAACAGCTCTTCCCCGATCTCACCGGTCAAGGCCTCCTGTAGCGCTTCGGCGTCCGGGACAAGATAGGGAACAGTGAAGATCGAGGCCTCTGGAACGAGTTCCGACAACCACGCCGGGGACGCGTAGGCCATGTCCAAGTCGCCGCGCTGCAGCGCCTGCTGCTCGCCCGTCTGGTCATAGAGGCTCCCACTGTCGTACAACTCAACGGTCACCGATCCGTTCGTGGACTCCTCCACGGCTTCCTTGAACACTGTCATCGCCTCAGTGTGTGGATCCCCTGGCACCGATGAGGATGAGAAGCGCAGGGTGACCTCTTGTTCCGTGCTCTCTCCTCCAGTCGCAGTTTCCGGGTCCTCGCCGCCGCAGCCTGCGAGCAGTATCACCACCGATGCGAGCGCAACTGTCGACCTGGCAGCGAGTGATCTCATCGTTGTCCTTTCATGTGTCGCGGTCCACCCAAAGGGCTCGTAAATCGATTTTCCATACTCTGGACGCTGCGCAGGTGCATGTCAAGGCTTCGCGTCGACTCATCAAGAGTGCGCGCGCCTAGGTGTCGCCTAGGTGGGGTCGTTGACCCGTCTGGGAGTGCGCGCGTAGAGCGCGCCTACCGAGCCCGGGGATCGAGCGCCGGTAGGCCCCGATCATGGGACTAACGATGGGCCAGCGGCAGGCGTGACCAAGACGATCGCGACGCGGTACAAGCGGGCGGCCAAGGCGGAGAAGGGCCAGGTCTTGAACGAGCTGTGCGCGACGACCGGCTGGCACCGTAATCACGCCCGCAAGGCGCTGGGCTACGCGCTGGGGTGAGTCCCCTGAGGTGGTGTAACTCGGGCTCGTGATCCTGGTGGCCGTGTCGGTCCACCAGGGGGTTGGGATCCGGTCCATCTGACCGATCACTGGCAGGCACCCCTGAGTGCCGACGCCCGCGTGCTGCTTACCGAGCCCGCAATGGACGTCGACGTCGACGCGGACGGCGACCTCGTTCCTCGTGCCACTCTCGTGAGCGAGACTTACGCCGGCTGGTGCAGCGCCCTATGTCAACGTCGTGGCCCACACGCATCACCGGCCGCCGGATCCGAGTCGACGTGGTCTGCCGTCCAGTCGGGTCGGCCGCTTCCGCCGCTCGGATCGCACAGGTCTGTGGTTCCGCGGTCACCACGCCGATCACCTCCTCGGCAACTGACCGAGCGACGCGTGGAGGACCAACCAGGACCAGGACACATGCGGCAGCGATCCCTCCGATCACCGCGCGGTGATCGGAGGCTGACCGGATGACCATGACGTCGGATAGGCCATGGTCCATGCCGCGCTCGTCGCGCAGCGCGCCAAGACGGCGGTCCCCAGTGTTCGACGCGGCGGTCGCGTCGCTGGCGCATGTCGCCCGCAGGCTCATTGCCCGGAGCAGGGTTCGCTTTCGACATCGGCCTGACGCGCGCGCTCGCCGAGCTATGGGCTCAGCAATGGTCTCAAGAACTCCCGCCACCCACGGGGGCGGTAACGATTCGACAACATCAGACTGGCACCCACCTGAGACGACATACACGGTCTGACCTGCGAAAACGCCGTCACAGGACGACGGTTCAGTCGTCTCAGGTGGGTCCAGGCCTGCGCCAGCGGATTACTACGGATCAGAAGGTTGGGGGTTCGAATCCCTCCGGGCGCACTCGTTGAGACAGCGACGACGAAGGCCCCTGACCAGCGGAAACGCGGTCAGGGGCCTTTGTCGTCGTCGGGTTCTCAGGCTCATGGGTACCTCCTTTCGGCACCTGTTCGGGGTCACTCGTTAACATCTCGTTGGCAACCGCCTCGCGAGGCTTCGCCCTGAGCGCGTCGCCGAGCTTGTCTGCGGCCTCGCGGCCGAGCCGCGGAATCACGTGGGTGTAGAGGTCGGCAGTGATCGCGGTGGTTGCATGCCCCAGCCGCTCGGACACGACCTTGACGTCGATCCCAGCGGCCAGCGAAAGGCTGGCGTTGGTATGGCGAAGGTCGTGAAGCCGGATTT
>JAABUN010004684.1_pt1 | contig 18138 bp, 21 predicted proteins | sample 5559311 | NCBI WGS metagenome assembly JAABUN01 (sample SAMN10711877, study PRJNA513370) | rock metagenome | isolation source: Antarctica rocks | place: Antarctica: Victoria Land, Siegfried Peak sud | reverse complement strand
CACGAAGTTGATCGGCTTGCCGTAGTATCGCTTCACCAGTTCTTCGAACCGGACCAGCGCCTTGGTATAGGGATGTTCGTCGCCGAATTGCGACGCGCCGTTCAGCGTGACGGTCCCCTGGGCGCGGACGGGAATGGACAGGATGACGGGCGCAGCGAGCGCGCCGCCGAGCAGGGCCCTGCGGTTCATGGCTTCCTCCTTGGAAGTTGCCGGCTGTTGGCGCCGGCTGCGGCGGCCAGCCTACGCCCTGCGGCGCCGCGAGGAAACCGGCTTGTTACTTGATCGGCGTCAGCCGAGGTGGCGGGAAAGGAAGGCCAGCGTGCGCTCCTGCGCCTTCGCCGCGTCCGCCGCCACGTAGGAGCCGCGTTCCTCGCAGCCGAAGCCGTGGCCGGCGCCGGGATAGACGAACACCTCCACCTCCGGGCGCGCCGCCCGCACCGCCTCCACGTCGGCCATCGGGATGGAGGCGTCGGTTTCGCCAAAATGCAGTTGCACCGGGCAGCGCGGCGCTTCCTCCTTCGCCGCGGCGATGCCGCCGCCGTACCAGCCCACGCCGGCGGCGAAGGCGCTGGTGAGGGTGGCGCCGTGCCACACCACGGTGCCGCCCCAGCAATAGCCGACGATGCCGCGCTTCGCCGCCCGCGGCAGCACGGCCGCGGCGGCCAGGATGTCGAGCACCGTCTTGCCGGCATCGATGGTGCCGCGGAGGTCGCGGCCGCGCGCCACGTCGGCCGCGTCGTAGCCGAGTTCCACGCCGCGCTCGGTGCGATCGAACAGCGCGGGGCACACCACGGCGTAGCCGGCGGCGGCGAAATCGTCGCAGATCCGCCGCATGTGGCGGTTCACCCCGAAGATTTCCTGCACCACCACCAGGGCGCGCGCCGCGTCCTTCGGGCCGGCGACATAGGCGCCCAGCGTGTGGCCATCGGCGGCGGTCAGTTCGATCATCATGGCGTTTCCCCACCCGGCTTCCGTGCGCTATCCTGCGGGGATGGGCGAGGTCGTCAACCTGAACCGTGCCAGGAAGGGCAGGACGCGCTCGGCGGAGGCGGCGCAGGCCGCCGCCCGCCGCGTGAAGCACGGCCGGACCGCGGCCGAACGCGGCAACGACCAACGGGCCGAAGCACGACGGCTGGCCCTACTGGAGGGGACGAAGCGGCCGACGGACGGGATACCGTGAGGATGCGCCAGCCGCAGGATGTCCGCCGCCCTGCCCCGCTCTCGACAGGAAGACCCATGATGCGCCTCATTCCCCGCGGCCTCGTTGGATTGCTGCCGCTGGCCAGCTGCGAAGGGCCCTCGCCACTCCCGACAGGCTTGGCGACGGGCCTGGCCACGGCATCGCCACGGGCACCCGAAGCCCGCGCCCTGCCGGTCGAACGCTTCGACGGCCGCTACACCGGCACGATCGCGCTGAGCCCGGAGCGCACCCGCACCTGCCCTGCCGCCTCGACCGAGGAGCGCGAGATCACTGTGCGCAACGGCCGGGCGGTTTTCGTGCTCAACCCGCGGAACCGCCAGACGCTGAGCGGGACGATCGCGCCGGAGGGTTCGGTGCGGATGGCCGACAGCATCGACCGAAACATCGCAACCTCGGGCCTTTTCACAACCACGGGCTTCCGCGGCGAGCACCGCAGCGGGCTGTGCACCTACGCGGTGCAGATGACCAAGGAGTCCTGAAGCCGCCTCCGGCCCTTCATCGCCGCGTTGCTGGCGGCGCGCTCCGCCGGGCGGTGGCGACGGCTCAACCGCTGCATCGGCTTTGGCGGCAGGTTCACTAGCACGGTCAGCCGGATGGCCCCCACCGTGTGTGGCCCCACACCCACTCGACGCGCCAGTCCGCCAAGCCGGCTACACGTTGAAGCGGAACAGCAGGATGTCGCCGTCCTTGACGACGTATTCCTTGCCTTCCACGCGCATCCTGCCGGCTTCCTTGGCGCCGTGCTCGCCACCCAGCGCCACGTAGTCGTCGTAGGCGGTGCATTCGCAGGCGATGAAACCGCGCTCGAAATCGCCGTGGATCACCCCGGCGGCGGCGGGTGCCTTGGTGCCTTTCGTGATGGTCCAGGCGCGGGCTTCCTTCGGCCCCACGGTGAAGTACGTGACCAGGCCGAGCAGCGCGTAGCCGGCGCGGATCACGCGATCGAGGCCGCTGTCCGGCAGGCCGAGGCTGTCGAGGAATTCGGCGCGGTCGGAATCCAGCATCTGGCTGATCTCGGCCTCGATCGCCGCCGAGACCAGCACCGCGCGGGCGCCCTCCGCCGCGGCGCGCGCGAAGACCTGGGCGGAGTACGCGTTGCCCGTGGCCGCCGCGGCTTCCTCGACGTTGCAGACATACAGCACCGGCTTGGTGGTCAGCAGTTGCAGCCGGCGCGCCGCTTCCTCCTCGCCGGGCGGGATCGCCGTGCGGGCGGGCCGGCCGGCCTGCAGCGCGGCCAGGATGGGGTCGATGACCCGAAGCTGCTGCACGGCGTCCTTGTCACCGTTGCGGGCGCGCTTGGCGAGGCCGGCCTGGCGCTTCTCCAGCCCGTCGAGGTCGGCGAGCATGAGTTCGGTCTCGACCGTCTCGGCATCGCGCACCGGGTCGACGCTGCCTTCCACATGCGTCACGTCGTTATCCTCGAAGCAGCGCAGCACGTGGACGATGGCGTCGACCTCGCGGATGTTCGCCAGGAATTGGTTGCCGAGGCCCTCGCCCTTCGAGGCGCCGCGGACCAGGCCGGCGATGTCGACGAACTCCAGGCTGGTCGGCACGGTCTTCTGCGACTTGCCGATGCGGGTGAGCGCATCCAGCCGCGGGTCGGGCACGCCGACCCGGCCGATGTTCGGCTCGATGGTGCAGAACGGGTAGTTGGCCGCCTGCGCGCTGGCGGTGGCGGTCAGCGCGTTGAACAGCGTGGACTTGCCGACGTTCGGCAGCCCGACGATGCCGCAGTTGAAACCCATGGCGTGCGATGTCCCGGTGCGGGCCGGTGCTTACCCTTCGCGCCCCGCCGGCACCAGACCCGGGCTTTGCCAGACGCGGCTCACGGAGACGAAAGAGGCCGTGCCTGCGCGGCCGCCGCCGGAACCGCCGATCGTGCCTCCCCACTCTCCCACAACGCCGTAAAGCCCCACGCCGCCCCCGCCGCTCCCACCAGTTGCGCCACCAAGAACCCCGGCGCATCCCCCGGCGCGATCCCGGCGAAGCTGGTGGTCAGCGCCCGCGCCAAGGTCACCGCGGGGTTGGCGAAGGAGGTGCTGGCGGTGAACCAGTACGCCGCGGTGATCCACGCGCCGATTGCCCAGGGCAGCGCGGCCGGCGCGCTCCGCCGGAGGCCGAGGATGACCAGCACGAGGCTTGCCGTCGCCACCGCCTCGGCCAGCCACTGGCCGCCGGTGCGTGCCCGGACGCCCCATTCCAGCACCGGGAGGCCAAACATGGCGTGGGCCAGCGCCACCCCCAGCACCGCGCCGACGGTCTGCGCGGCGGCGTAGAGCAACGCCTCGCGTGGCGGCAACTCGCGCCGCAGCGCCATGACCAGGCTGACCGCGGGGTTGAGGTGCGTGCGCGACAGCGGCCCGAACAGCAGGATCAGCACCGGCAGCGCCGCGCCGGTGGCGACCGCGTTGGCCAACAGCGCCACGCCGTCGTTCCCGCCGGACAACCGCTGCGCCATGATGCCGGAGCCGACCACGACGGCCAGCAGCAGCAGCGTGCCCAGCGCCTCGGCCGCCAGGCGCCGGGGCAGCGACACGGTGGCGGTCACGAGCGCGGCACGATCTCGCCATCCTCCGCGAAGTCGCCCCGCTGCGGCGCCGGCAGGATTTCCAGCACGCGTTCGGAGGGCCGGCACAGCCGGACGCCGAGCGGCGTTGCCACGAACGGTCGGTTCAGCAGGATCGGGTGCGCGGCGATGGCCTCCAGCAACGCCTCGTCCGGCAGTGCCGGATCGGCCAGGCCAAGCTCGGCGTAGGGCGTGCCTTTCTCCCGCAGCGCCTGCCGCAACGTCAGGCCGGCGCGGCGGACCAAATCAACCACCTCGGCGCGACCCGGCGGCGTCCGCAGGTACTCCACGATGCGCGGCTCGATCCCGGCGTTGCGGATCAGGCCGAGGGTGTTGCGCGAGGTTTCGCAGGCGAGATTGTGCCAGATGGTGACGCCGGTCATGCCGCCGCCCCGTGGGCAGTGCCGCCCAGGCGGCCGATTTCGCCCGCCTTGCGGGTCAGCGTCAGGCGGTCGAGGGACGCAACCGGCAACGCCGCGAACACCTGCAGCCGCCGGTCCAGCACCGCGTAGGTCTCGCGGAAGGCCAACATGCACTGCGCCTTGCCGCCATTGATGGCCGAGGGGTCGGGTAGCCCCCAATGGGCGGTGACGGGCTGGTCGGGCCAGACCGGACAGACCTCGCCCGCCGCCTGGTCGCAGACGGTGAAGACGAAGTCGAGCGGCGGCGCTCCCGGCGCGACGAACTCATCCCAGGACTTGCTGCGGAGGCCCTCGGTCGGCAGCCCCTGCTCGCGCAGCAGGCGGAGCGCCAACGGGTGCGGCGCGCCGCGCGGGTGGCTGCCGGCCGAGACGCCGCTGAACCGGCCGCCGCCGATCGCTTCCAGGATACGTTCGGCCAGGATGCTGCGGGCGGAGTTGTGCGTGCAGAGGAACAGCACGGTCCAGGGATGGTCCATGGCGCGGCTACCGGCAGCAGGCGGGCGGGCTGGCCGGCGCGGCGATGGGTGCCACCGCGCGCGGCGCCTCGCCGTCCGAGGTCAGACGCGGTCCGCCGGTGGCGCCATCGCCGTAGGTCGTCGCCTCGCCCTGGGTCAGGAAGGCTTCCCAGGCGATGCCGCCGGGGTCGCTGACCCAGGCCTTCTCGGATTGCGCGTAGCAGCAGGTGACGGCGCCGTCCTCGCGCATCGGACCCTCCGCCGCGCGCATCCGGCCGTAGGTTTCGGCGAAGGCGGCGGGGGTCTCCACCTGGATGCCGAGGTGGTCGAGGCCCGGGGCGTGTCCGCCCTCGGTCACGCGCTTGGTCGAGACCGCGAAGTTCACCCGCGGGTCGTCCAGCATCCACTTGGCGTAGTCGGGCTTGAGCACACTGGGCGGTGCGCCGAACAGCCCGGAATAGAAGCGCACCGTGGCGTCGAGGTCGGCGACGGCGAGGTTCACGTGCAGGCGGTTCATGGCCGGGCCTCCGTCAGGCGGGGTTGGCAGCACAGCGGTTCGAGGATGGCGTCGAGCAGCGGTGCGCAGGCCTCGGCCCGGCCGCCGCAGCAGTCGCGCAGCAGGAACTCCACCAGACGGCGCACGCCGCCGATGTCCGAACGGTAGACCACGCTGCGGCCGTGACGTTCGGCGGCGACCAGCCCGGCGCGGGCCAGCAGCGCGAGGTGCGTCGACAGCGTGTTGTGCGGCACCTCGAGCCGTTGCGCGATCTCGCCGGCCGGCAGTCCATCGGGTCCGGCCTCGACCAGCAGGCGGAAGGCGGTGAGGCGGGCGGGCTGGCCGAGCGCGGCGAGGGAAAGCAGGGCATCGGATGCGTCCATGTGTCGGGACTTATCGACTAATTACGCCGCCGTCAAGTGCCTTGCCGCCGATGGTTCAGCGCAACTCCCGCGTCAGGAAGGCGACCCGGGTCATGAACTCCTCGGGCTTCCGCCCCGCCAGCAGCGGTGAAGCGTCGGCCACCGCATCCAGCAACCCATCCAGCCAGCCTTGGTCCACCTTGGCGAAGTTGCCGAGCACGTGCCCGGTCACCTTCTCCTTCATCCCCGGATGCCCGATGCCAAGCCTGACGCGCCAGAAATCCGGCGTGCCCAGCGCCCGCTGCGTGTCGCGGATGCCGTTGTGCCCGGCCGCACCGCCGCCCAGCTTCACCCGCAGCTTGCCCGGCGCCAGGTCCAACTCGTCGTAGAACGCTGTGATGTCGCCGGGCGGCACCTTGTGAAAACCGGCGGCGGGCTGCACCGCGTCGCCACTGCCGTTCATGAAGGTAAGCGGCTTCAGCGCCAGCACCTTCTCGCCGCCGACGCTGCCCTCGGCGACCTCGCCCTTGAAGCGCTTCCGCCAAGGCCCGAAGCCGTGGCGGCGGGCGATGGCGTCCACCGCCATGAAGCCGATGTTGTGACGCTGCCGAGCATGTTCGGCGCCCGGATTGCCGAGGCCGACCCACAGCAGCACGACAGCGCCCTCGCGGGGTGCGCGCTACTTCTTCTTGCCCTTCGCCGGCGCAGCGGCCTTGCCGGCTGCCGGGGTCTTCTGCTTGGTGGCCTCGGGCGCCACCGGCGGCGGCGCGGCGACCACCTCCTCCACTACCGTCGGCGAGGCGATGGTCGCCACCACGAAGTCGCGGTCGATCGCCGCCCGGGTGCCGAACTGGTCCACCGCGGCCGACCACCGCAGGCTGTCGCCGACCTCGGCCTCGCCCAGGTCGAATTCGAACACCTCGGGCACCTTGTCCGGGTCGGCCAGCACCTCGACGTCGCGGCGGACCACGTTCAGCACGCCGCCGGCCTTGATGCCGGGCGAGGTCGCCTCGTTCAGGAAGGTGGTGCGGACCTTCACCTTGATCATCTGGCCGGCGGCCAGGCGCTGGAAGTCCACGTGCAACGGCCGGTCGGTGACGGGGTGGAACTGGATTTCGCGCATCAGCGTGCGCTCCGTCCCGCCGCCCTTCACGACGACTTCGTAAAGGTGGCCCTGCCAGCCGCCCTTGTGCAGTTCCTTCATCACGTCGCGCGGATCGAGGGCGATCAGCGTCGCCTCCTGCTTCGCGCCGTAGATGACGGCGGGGACCAGCCCCTCACGCCGGGTCGCACGCGCCGCCCCCTTACCGGCCCGCTCGCGCGACGCGGCCTCGATCCGAATGGTTTGGATCATGGTCGTTCTCCGCTTGCATGGGTGTTCCGCACTTCGCCCGCGCCGCCGATGGCAGCCGCGGGCGCGCCAGCCTCCAGGGGTGCCGACGCGCCGCCGTGTAGCCGATAGCCCCAGGCGGCGCAACTTGGGCACGCAACCCTGGAGCGCAGCCTCCGGGCGCAACCTTGGGGGCACGATCTTTTTGGCGTGACTATTGGGGGTTGACGGAAACGGGAGGGCGACGGACCGTTTCCGCATGGAAGGCATGTTGATTCTCCTGGTCCTGGGATTCTTCCTCGGCTGGGGACTGGAAATTTCAGCGTGGTTCCAGGCGCGTAGGCTGCGGCGCGAGGTTGCGGCGTTTCGGCTGGAGTTGGCCGAGGCCGGGATCGTCGCGGCGGTGGCGCCCGCTGCCGCCACGTGGACGCCGCCGGCCGTCCGACCCGAACAATCGGCTGAACAATTCCCGGCCCCAGCCGAAGCCCCGGCCGAGACCGTCGCCGCCGAGACTGTCGCCACCATCCCCGCCCCCGCCCGCGCCGGGCTGGAGGAGGCGCTGACGCTCCGCTGGGGCATGTGGCTGGGCGCGGCGGCGATCCTGCTGGCCGGCGTATTCCTGGTGCGGACCGCGGTAGAGGAGGAATGGCTCGGCCCGGCGGCGCGCTGCGGGCTGGGCGGGCTGCTCGGCCTGGCGCTGATCGGCGTCGCGGAATGGCTGCGCCGCCGGCCCCCGCCACCGGCCGCCCAAACCGTCCTTGAAGCCGAAACCGCTTCAGCCGCTCTTGACGACCCGTCCTCCCTTGCCGCCGAGGCCGCCACGCCGCGCACGCCCGACCTGGCACCCGCCGCGCTGGCGGCCGGCGGCGTCGCCGTGCTGTTCGGCGCCGCCTACGCCACCGCCGTCATGTATGCGCTGGTGCCCCCGTTGCTGGGCTTCGCGCTGCTGGCACTGACCGCCCTGGCCGGCCTGGCGCTGGCGCTGCTGCACGGCCCGCTGGTCGCGGCGATCGGCATCGCCTGCGCCTACGGCACCCCGGCGCTGGTCGAGGCCGACGATCCCTCGCTGCCCGGCCTGTTCGGCTACCTGCTGGTGGTGACTGCCGCGGCGCTCGCCGTGGTCCGCCAAGTCGGGGTGCGGCAGGCGGGCGCTGCCTGGCTCGGCTGGGTGGCGACGCTGGCCGCCGCCGCCTGGGTGGTCGCCGGCGGCAGCATGGCCGGTCCCGGCGCCGACCTCTGGGCGCCGGCGCTGTTCGTGCCGCTCGCCGCCGCGCTGCACCTCGCTTTGCCGCCGGACTCCGCGCTGGAGAACGAGCTTGGCCGCCGCCTCGCCTGGGTGCCCTTCGCCGTCCTCGCGGGCGCGGCACTGCTGCTGGCCTCCGGCACCACCAGCCTGGCCCCCGCCGCCGCAATCCTGCTGCTGACGCCGGTGGCAATCTGGAAGGGCGCTGGCGAACCGCGGCTCGACCGGCTGCCCTGGCTGGCGGGCCTCGCCGGGCTGCTGCTGCTGTTCGCCTGGAACATCCCCGCCTGGTCGCCGCCCGGCGAGGAAGTAACCATTTCCGGCGTGGTCCAGGCTGTGCTGCCGAACGGCCCCTGGCTGCCCGAGGCGCTGTGGCCCTTCCTCGGCACCGCGGCGCTGCTGGCGGCGATGCACGCCCTGGCCGGCTTCCGCCAGGAACGCCGGGCGCCGCACCCGCTGCGCTGGGCCGCGCTGCCGGCGGCGGTGCCGGTGCTGGCGCTGCTCATCGCCTATGCCAGGGTGGCCGGCTTCACCCCGGACGCGCGCTGGGCCATGGCGGCGCTGGCCCTGGCGGCGCTGCTGATCGCCGCGGCGGCGGCGGCCAGGAAGGCCGACGCCCTGCAACGCGCCGGTGTCCACGCCGCGGGTGCCGTGGCGGCGCTGGCGCTCGGCTGCGCCATGCTGCTGGCCGACCAGTGGCTGACCATGGCGGTCGCGCTGTTCCTGCCTCCGCTGGCCTGGGTGGAGGCGCGCACCGATCTGCCGCCGCTGCGCCGGGTGGCCACCGCCGTCGCCGCCGTGGTGCTGGTGCGGCTGCTGCTGAACTGGGCCGTGCTGGACTACCCGTTCGGCGCCACGCCGGTGCTGAACGGGCTGCTGGCGGCCTATGGCGTGCCGGCCGCTGCCTTCGCGCTGGCCGCCATGCTGTTCCGCCGGCGCGGCGACGACACCACCGTCGCGGTGCTGGAGGCCGGCGCGTTGGCCTTCGCCACGGCGCTGGTGTTCCTCGAAATCCGCCACGCCGTGACCGGCGGCGAACTGGCCGAGGCCGCCGACTGGACCTTCCGCGAGGCCGCGCTGCAACTCGCCGCCCTGGCGCTGCTGGCGGCGCTGGTCCGGCTGCTGGACCGCCGGCTTGGCGGGCGGCCGATGCTGAGCTGGGGTTGGCGGTTGCAGCAGGTCATGGCGATCGGGCTCGGCGTGGTGCTGCCGGTGGCCAACCCGGCCTTCGACAACGGCGCCACGCTGTTGCCCACGCCGGTCCTCAACGAACTGCTGCTGGCCTACGCGCTGCCCGCCTTGCTGGCCGCCGCCGCCGCCCGCGCGCCCGAGACCGCCCGGCCGCCGGCCTTCCGCGCCGCCCTTGCCCTGTACGCACTGGCCGCCGGCTTCGCCTGGGTGACGCTGGAGGTGCGGCACGACTTCCACCTGATCGAGATGGCGCTCGACCTGGAAGACATCGAGCCGGCCGAACTCTACGCCTACAGCGGCGCCTGGCTCGGCTTCGGCGCCTGCCTGCTGGCGCTCGGCATTCGCAGCGGGATCAAGCCGCTGCGGCTGGCGGCGCTGGCGATGATCGGGCTGACCATCCTGAAGGCCTTCGTGGTCGACATGAACGATCTGCAGGGGCTGTGGCGGGTGCTGAGCTTCCTCGGCCTTGGGCTGGCGCTGATCGCGCTCGGCTGGGTCTACCGGCGCTTCGTCGTCATGCCTCCGGCGCCAGCGCTGCCGGCGTGAGGGCCCAGACGCGGCCGCCATCCGTCGGCGGCTCGCAGCGGATCGGCAGGGCGTTCGGCGTGCGGATGTTGGGCTCGTGCCCGAAGGCCAGCCGCAGCGCCCGGAACAGCGCGCCGTGCGCCACCACCAGCACCGGCGCCGGACGGGCCGTGGCGCGGTTGATCCCGGCCACGGCGCGGGCCAGCAACGCGGCGAAGGTCTCGCCGCCGGGCGGGGTGTAGGCGCCGGCGATCCAGCCATCGTACCAGTCGCCCATCGGCTGGCCCTCCTGGTCGCCGAACGAGACTTCGCGGAGGTCGTCGTCGAATGCCACCGGCAGCCGCAGCGCCGCCGCCGCGACCTCCGCCGTCACCCGCGCGCGCGACAGCGGCGAGGCGACGATGGTGGCGATGCCAAGACTTTCCAGCGTCCGTGCCGCGCGACGGGCCTGCGCCAAGCCCACGGCATTCAGCGGGATGTCGGTTCGGCCCTGCGAGAGGCCCTGCGCATTCCACTCGGTCTCGCCGTGCCGGAGGAACCAGAACGCGACGGGGTCGAGACCCACCATCAGGCCGTTAACCCCTCCTGCTCCAGGGTCCGCCGCACCGCCGGCCGCGCCAGCATGGCGTCGAGGTGCGTTTGCAGCCTCGGCGGCAAGGTCATGCCGGACCGCCGCGTCGCCCAGTATTCCACGAAGAACAGCGCCGCGTCGGCCACCGAAGAGCCCGAGGCCAGCGCCCAGGTGCCGCCCTTCCAGTTGGCGTCCAGCATCGAGAAGTACTTGGCCGCCAGCGCCTTGCCCTGCTCCACCACCTTCGGCAGGTCGGCCTCGGTCGGGGAGAAGTTGCTGGCGCGGAACTGCCGGGTGAAGCCCTGCGGATGAATGGTGCCGCAGACGTAGTCCAGCATTTCCGCGCAGCGCGTCTCGCCGTCCAGGTCGGTCGGCGCCAGCTTGGCCTCGGGGTTTGCCTTGGCGAGCCACATCGCGATGACCGGGAACTCGGTCAGCAGCGATCCGTCGTCCCGCGCCAGCGCCGGCACCTTGGATTTAGGGTTGATCGCCATGTAGTCCGGCTTGTGCTGCGCGCCGTCCTTCAGCGCGACCGGCAAGAGTTCGTAGGGCTTGCCGATCTCCTCCAGCACCACGTGGATGCCGACCGAACACGCCCCCGGCGCGTAGTATAGCTTCATCATGCGAGGCCTTCGGCGGCCATCGTCCGCTGCACTGCGGGGCGGGCCTTCATCCGCGCGTAGTGCGCCGCGACTTTGGCCGGCAATTCCTTCTTCAGCCGGTCGTTCCACCAGAACGAGACATAGAACAGCGCGCTGTCGGCGAAGGAATACTGCCCGACCAAGTAGTCCTTGCCGTCCAGCACTTGGTCCATCACGCCGAGGCCCTTGGCGAAGATCTCCTCGCCCTTGGCCTTCACCGCCGCGTGGTCGGCCTCGCTCGGGGCCGAGTTGCTGGGGCGGAAGATGCGGGAGAAGCCCTGCATGTGCATCGTCGAGACGCAGAAATCGGTGTATTCCAGTGCCTTGGCCTGCTGGTCCGGCTCGGCCGGCAGCAGCTTGGCCTCGGGATTCTTGGCGGCCAGCCAGAAGGCGATGGCGGGGTATTCCGTCAGCACCGAGCCATCGTCGCGGACCAGCGTCGGCACCTTGGATTTCGGGTTGATGGCAGTGAATTCCGGCTTGAACTGCGCCCCCTCCATCAGCTTCAGCGGCGCTGCCTCGTACGGCTTGCCGATTTCCTCCAGCAGCACATGGATGCCGATCGAGCAGGCGCCGGGCGCATAGAACAGCTTCATGGTTCGGGTCCTCTCCGTAATGCGGGGCAGGGTCCTTCAGCCGACGCCATCCGGCAAGCGAAAATTTAGCGGTGGCGGAACCCCTCAGTTGAACAGCGAACTAACGGAACTTTCTTCGGAAATCCGCCGCATCGCCTCAGCGAGCAGGGGCGCGATCGTCACCTGCCGGATGTTGACGGAACCCCGCACCGCCTCGGTCGCAAGGATGCTGTCCGTCACCGTCATGGCCTCGATCGGCGACGAGCCGATGCGCGCCACCGCGCCGCCCGAGAACACCCCGTGCGTCACGTAGGCGCCGACGCCGCTGGCGCCGTTCTTGATCAGCGCCTCGGCGGCGTTGCACAGGGTGCCGCCGGAATCCACAATGTCGTCGACCAGGATGCAGTGGCGGCCCTCGACCTCGCCGATGACGTTCATCACCTCGGACGTGCCGGCGCGCTCCCGCCGCTTGTCGATGATGGCGAGGTCGGTGTGCAGCCGGGACGCCATGGCCCGCGCCCGCAGCACGCCGCCGACATCGGGGCTGACTACCATCAGGTCGCGGCCCCGGAGGTGCTCGCCGGCATCGCGGGAGAACAGTGGCGCCGAGAACAGGTTGTCCACCGGGATGTCGAAGAAGCCCTGGATCTGGGCTGCGTGCAGATCGAGTGTCAGCACCCGGTTGGCGCCGGCCTCGGTGATGAGGTTGGCCACCAGCTTGGCGCTGATCGGCGTGCGGCTGCCCGACTTGCGGTCCTGCCTTGCGTAGCCGAAATACGGGATGACCGCGGTGATCCGCCGCGCGCTGGCCCGCCGCAGCGCGTCCAGCGTGATCAGCAGCTCCATCAGGTTGTCGTTGGCGGGGTAGGAGGTGGACTGCACCACGAAGACGTCCTCGCCGCGGACGTTCTCGTTGATCTCGACGAACACTTCCAGATCGGCGAAGCGGCGGATCGAGGCGCTGCACAGCGGCAGGCCGAGGCAGGTCGCCACGGCATCGGCCAGCGGACGGTTGCTGTTGCAGGCGACGATCTTCATCCGAGCCCGAACCCCATCCCCTCGCAGTCCGCAACAAGCGGCGGCCTGCGCCACGGGCAGGGGATAGCAACGTGACGATACCGTGTAAATCATTGCCGCGGCGTCGGGCGGCCAGGTGTTGCGGCAGGGCCACCCGCGTTCAGGGCGAACCGCGGGCGATCCCGTCCTTGAAGAACACCCGAAACGGCGTGGTCCCCGTCGCGCCGCCGTCGGCGGAGCGCCATCGACCGGCGGTGCAGAGGATGCCGCCCTGGGTCGGCACCGCCTCGAATTCCACGGTGTTGCGGTGGACGGTGCCGTTCGGCTCGGTCGCGGTGAACGCCGTGGCGCAGCGGTCGCCGGCGACGACCGGGTCGTATTCGCCGATCATGATGCCGCCGCCGCCGGTGCTGGGGAAGCTGCGCTGCAGCCGCGGCCAGGCCGCGTAATCCTCCTGGCCCGCGGCCGGCGCCATGACCAGGCTCAGCAGGGCGGCTGCGGCGCAGCAGCGGATGGGCTTTCGCATGGCGGGTCCTCCGGCAGATTGGCGGCACGGCCCTTCTCCCGAAGCGCGATCGGCGCCGCGGCCCAGGCGGCCGGACACGTTACGCCGGCGCCGTCCGTCCGGATGCACAACCCTCATGCCGGCAAGGTCGCCAGCGCCTGCAACCCGCCGTCGGCGCGGTTCCGCAGCACCACGTCTCCGCCATGCGCCCGCAGGATGTTGCGGGCGATCGGCAGGCCGAGGCCGCTGCCACCGGTCTCCCGGTTGCGGCTGTTCTCCAGCCGGCGGAACGGCTGGAACACCGCCTCCAGCTCCTCCAGCGGCACCCCCGGCCCGTCATCCTCCACCGCCAGGCGCAACGGCTGGCCAGCCTCCGGCGCGCTCAGCGTGAGCCGCGCCGCGCCGCCATAGGCCAGCGCGTTGCCGACCAGGTTGGCGATCGCCCGCTTCATCGCCACCGGCCGCGCCTGCACGGTCAGCCGCGGGGGCCCCTCGTACCCGATGTTGGCCGCATCGCCCGGCCGGGCATCCGAGGCCTCATCCAGCACGGTCCGGCACAGCGCCGCCAGGTCCAGCGGCCCGGTCGGCTCGGCCGCCGCGTCGTCGCGGGCGAAGGCCAGGGTCGCCGCCACCATCGCCTCCATCTCGTCGAGGTCCGCCAGCATCTTCCGGCGCTGTTCTTCGTCCTCCATGAACTCGGCGCGCAGCCGCAGCCGGGTGATCGGCGTCCGCAGGTCGTGGCCGATCGCCGCCAGCCTCTGGGTGCGGTCGCCGACGAAGCGCCTGATCCGCTCGGCCATGGTGTTGAAGGCGTGCGCCGCGGTGGCGACCTCGGATGGCCCGCTTTCCGGCAACGGCGGCGCGTTGACATCGCGGCCCAGCCGGTCGGCGGCCTCGGCGAGCGTCCGCACCGGCAGGGTCAGCCGCCGCACCGCCCACAGGGTCAGGCCGGCGGCGGTGAAGGTCATCACCAGGAAGGCCATCAGGAAGGTCTCGGAATGCCACGGCCGCGGTGGTGGCACCCGCACCTGCAGGTTCAGCCACGGCCCGTCCGGCAGCCGCAGCGAGGCGCTGAAATCGCCGGGGTGGTCCAGCGCCGCCAGCCGCACCTCGCGCGGGCGGAAGCCGCGCGGGCCGCCGCTGGCGATCTGCTCCATGCGGAACAGCCGCATCGCCGGCACCGGCGGCGGCACGGCGCCGAGCGGCACCAGCGCCTGGTCGTCGAGGGTGGCGACGAGGCCGGCCTGCAATTCGATGTCGACCAGCAGTTGCATCCGGCGATCGGGTGGCGCCAGGACCATGCTGCGCCAGACGGCGAAGGCGCGGGCCGAAATCTCGCGCGCCTGGGCGAAGCGCTGCAACTCCACCCGGTCGAAGGCGTGGATGGTCAGGCCGGCGGCCTGCACCAGGGTCAACCCCAGCAGCAGCACGAAGGCGGTGCGGGCGGCCAGGCTGCGGGGCCAGAACCAGGCGCACAGCCTCATGTGCAAGAGGGTTGGGGGGAGCTGCCACGGCAGTGCCGCGACCCCCCCCGCCTTTTTCCGACGATCAAAAAAAGGAGGGGGATCGGGGGAGTTCCCTCCCCCGCCTTGCTGGCTTGCCGCCGGCCTCACGTCCTCGCCACCGTCGCCGCCAGCACGTACCCACCGCCGCGCACCGTCTTGATGAGGTTGGGATTGCGCCCGTCGTCCTCCAGTTTCCGCCGCAGCCGCGAGACGGCCACATCGATCGCCCGGTCGAACGGCCCCGCCTGCCGCCCGCGCAGCAGGTCCATCAGCATGTCCCGCGTCAGCACCCGGTTGGGGCGTTCCACCAGCACCTGCAGCAGTTCGTATTCGCCGCCGGTCAGCGGCACCTCGGCGCCGTCCGGGCTAAGCAGCCGGCGGCGCGAGGGTTCCAGGGTCCAGCCGGCGAAGCTGACCGCCTTGGCCGGCGGTTCCTTCGCGCTGCCGCCCTCGCCGTTGGCGCGGCGCAGCACGGCGCGGATGCGGGCCACCAGCTCACGCGGATTGAACGGCTTCGCCACGTAGTCGTCGGCGCCGAGTTCCAGGCCGACGATGCGGTCGGTCTCCTCGCTCATCGCGGTGAGCATGACGATCGGCACCTGGCCTTCCCGCCCGGCCTGGCTGCGCAGCCAGCGGGCGAGGTCGAGGCCCGACTCGCCCGGCAGCATGAGGTCCAGCACCACCAGGTGGTAGTGGCCGTGCGGCCAGACCTTCCGGGCCTCGCGGGCGTCGCGCGCGGTGGTGACGCGCATTCCCTGGCGCTCCAGGAATTTCGCCAGCAGGTCGCGAATTTCGCGGTCGTCGTCGACGACCAGGATGTGGGGGATGGGCAGGATGTGGGGGACGGGGTCCATGCCGTAACAGATGGTGCGGCCGGGCGGCGGCCGCGCGGGGGATGTCGCACGCCGTTGCAATTCGCCATGTGACGGGGGTCCGCCAGCAACATGGCGGGGCCATGTGCCGAACGGCGCCCGGCCGGATTCCGACCCCCCCCTCGGCGGGCCGATGCGCTACAGGCGGCGGGGATGGCATCTTCCCCCTCCCTTGCCACCCCGCCGCCGCCGCCTTTCCCCCTGCCGCCGCCCTGGGCGTTGGCCGGCCTGGCCGCGCTGGCCGTGCTCGACCCACGCTTGGCGTCGATCGAGGCCGCCGCCGGGCCGCTGCCCTGGCGCAGCCGGCAGCCGGGTTTTCCGGGCCTGTTGCGGGCCATCTGCGGCCAGCAGATCAGTAACCAAGCGGCGGCGGCCATCTGGCGGCGCCTGGCCGCGCTGCCGGGCGCGACGGAGCCGGCCGGGCTGCTGCGGCTGGACGACGCGGCGCTGTGCGGCGTGGCCGGCCTGTCGCGGCCGAAGGCGGCCCATGCCCGGTCGCTGGCCACGGCCTGCCTGGACGGGCGGCTGGACTTCGCGGCGATCGCGGCGATGCCGGACGCCGCGGCGGTCGCGCACATCGCCCTGGTGAAGGGCCTCGGCCCGTGGACCGCGGAGGTCCACCTGCTGTTCGCCGAAGGGCGGTCGGACGTGTTCCCGAGCGGCGACCTGGCGCTGGCGGCCAGTGCCGCGCACCTGCTGGGCCTGCCGGCGCGGTCGGGGCCGAAGGCGCTGGCGGCGCTGGCGCTGGGCTGGCAGCCCTGGCGGTCGCTCGCGGCGCGGCTGCTGTGGCACCACTGGCGCTTCGTGACGGGCCGGCCGGCAATCGAGGATGGGTAGCCGCCTTGCCGATGGGACGCCCGGATGGGTCCGCCCTACACGAGGCGCTCGGCTGGAGGCCAAGGCGCTGCCGCCAGCGCCCTGGGCAGCTGACCGCGCAGGGCAATCCACGCCACGCCGGTGAAAACCACGGCCCCTGCGATCATCGAGACAAGCAGCCGCGACAGGGGCGGCAGCACGAAGGCAGCCTGGATGGCCAGCACCGCAACCGCCATCGCAGCAGCGGCGATCGCGCCCGGCGCGATCCTACGGAGCAGCCACATCGGCGACCGCCGGAGTTCACGGAGGACGACCCAGGTCAGGACCGGCGGCATCAGGAGCGACTGCGCCGCCCAGGTGAGCGCCACGCCGCCCGGCGTCTGCGGCCGGAAGACCGCCAGCGCCGCGAGCGGCAAGGCCAGCGCGACGATGGCGACTTGGAGATTGCGCCTGGCCTTCCCGGTGGCGACGAACAGGCTGAGGTAGTCGCCATGCAGGAAGGTGAAGACAGCCGCGCAGGCCACGACCTGCGCCGCCTCGGCGGTGCCTGCCCAGGACGGCCCGAGCAGCACCTGCACGAGGTCCGGCGCGGTCAGCGCGATGCCCACGCAGATCGGCAGGCCAAGCAGGGCCTGGAGCTGCGCGAGGTTGCCGTACGTCTCGGCCATGGCGGTGCGGTCCTGTTGCAGCGCGCAGAGGCGCGGCATCGAGATGCGCGATACCGTCTGCCAGACGATGCCCAGCGCGGCGTCGAGCATCCGGAACCCGAAATAGGAGACCGCCAGGACGTTCGGGGGCACCAGCATCCCCAGCGCGAGCAGGAAGAACCGGTACTTCCCGACCAGCACCGCCACCCCCGCGACCTGCGGCCCGGCGACCGGCCACAGGTCCCGCAGCGCCGCGACATCGAGCCTGAGCCGGAACGCGACGCCGCCGCGCAGCATCAGCACGAAGGTGGTCAGGGTTGCCGCCGCCTGGCTGAGGACCATCGCCCACGGACCATGACCCGAGAAGGCAAGGCCGAGACCCACGACGATCGCCACCGGCTGGCCGATGAACAGCCGCAGGGCCAGCAGCCGGAACCGCTGCTCGCGGAGGTACAGCCCCGAGGCCGTGCCGGAAAACGCCGAGAAGGGCAGCAGCGGCGCCAGCGCGAGGATGAGCCACGCCACCTCCGGCGAGCCGGTGCCGTCGGCCAACAGCGGCCCGACGGCCGCCAGCCCCATCCCGGCGGCCAGGCCGATGACGATGGAGGCCGTCAGCGCGCTGTCGGCATGGCGGCGCGCCAGCCTGGGCCACTGCACCAGGGCGTCGGGCCACATCGCCGCAATGAGGACATCGACGATGAGGAAGGCGGCGATGGCGACCGTCCCCGTTCCGGTGGCTTCGGGCCCGATGACGCGCCCGATCACCAGCATCGACACCAGGGAGAAGACGGCCGCGGCCACGCTCTCGGCCAGGACCCACATCGGCGCGTGCGCCGCGGGAAGGCGGATTTTCAAGATGATATGTCCAGGCTGCTCAAGCGGCCGCACGGGGCACGATCAGGCAGTTCCCGAACGCACCGGGAGCCGACCTACGCAACACAGCACCGGCATGACGCCGGCCTTGGGTAGCGTCACCTTATGGGGGCGTCGTGCGGATCATGGACATGGACAAGCCGTAGCGACCGATGCCGCGCCTGTCGAACCAGAAGCGTGTTCCGTGCCGCGATTTTTACCTTGATGTCAGGGATCGGGCTGCGGTCGGCCCGCCGCCGGCATTCCAGAGGCAGGCGCCACGCTCCTGGTAAGCCTGAAGTTAACCCCACCGGCTGGGCGGGGCCGCCTCCACCGGCCAGGGGAT
>JAABUN010004683.1_pt1 | contig 18139 bp, 13 predicted proteins | sample 5559311 | NCBI WGS metagenome assembly JAABUN01 (sample SAMN10711877, study PRJNA513370) | rock metagenome | isolation source: Antarctica rocks | place: Antarctica: Victoria Land, Siegfried Peak sud | reverse complement strand
TATATTGCAAGAGTGCTATGGCACATTAGTTTGTCCTCTTTTGGTTGAATTTGTTTGGCGACAAAATTCTAGAAGAGGACATTCTTTATTTCAAATATCAAATCTTATAACTGGCAACTTGGGTTAATATGAGAAAATCCTATCTAATTTAGTTTTGAGTTTAGCTTTATCCAAAATTGATTTAACCGATTCGGCGACGGTTTGGCGAAGAAACTCGTGCGTCTATCTGCGGCTTTGGAAAACGGAGTTAATCGCGCCGGTCATCGAACCGATTTTTACATTTTTCGCATTCGGCTTTGGTGTCGGCGTATTGGTTACATCAAATGTGAGCGGCGGCAGTTATCTGTCGTTTGTCGGTGCGGGCGTTTTAGCTTTTACAGTTTTGATGCGGACAATTTTTGAGATGACTTACGGCGCGTATTTCCGAATGGTTTATCAATCAACCTACGATGCAATTCTCGCAACGCCTGTCAATGCGGAATCACCCGCCTTTGGAGAAATTCTCTGGGCAGTTACGAAGGGCGTTATTGATTGCTTTTTTATCATTCCGTTGGTTGTTGTATTCGGTTCGGCGACTTCTTATCTTACTCCTCTGGCTGTTTTCCCTTTGACGCTCGGCTGCATTTATCTCGGCGGTCTGTCTTTGGGTTTGACGGCGCTTATTTTTGAAATTGACCATTTTAACGTTTTTTTCGCGCTTTTCTTCTCGACGATTTTTTTATGCGGCGCGTGGTTTCCGATTGAACTTCTTCCAAAATGGCTGCAAATCTTCGCATACATTTTACCGACAACTTCCGTTATTGATTTAACCCGCGCTTGTTTGAACGGAAATTTTGAATTTCGACACGCTTACGAAACAATTTACCTGGTCCTTGTTTCTTTCCTGCTCCTCGAATGGGCTTTGCGAAGTATCAGAAAGCGGATGGTCGTTTGATAAAAATTTTATTACTCCCGATAAAAGATGATATATTTGGAAGAAAAATCGTTACGAGACGTGAATTTGCCGTCCATCCAAATAAAAAGGAGTAAAATTTATGAAAACAAAAACAATAATGTTTTTGGTCTTTATGTTATTTTTTTCAATCCAAAGTTTTGCCCAAAATACCTAGTCCGTCGCTCAACCCGAACAATCGAATCAATTGCCGAATCCGGTCCAGAACATATCCGCCAAACTTGTAAAAGTGTTAAAATAGCTTCAAATTTTTAATTTTAATCCTTAATTTGAATAAAATAATTCTGTCCTTCCACTTATTCACTATTCGCTATTAGATTTTACTTTTTCAAAAACTTTCGACATTCTATCATCTAACAAATTATCAATATGACACCAGCCGAAACTCTTTCTTTGCAGCGCACGACGACCAACGCCGACATCGCGGCGGGCGAGCAGGTTTGTCCCGTTTGTTCGCGTGAAGCGCGTGACGAATTTGTGCCGCTCGTGGCGATGCCCGATAATTTGCAAAAGCTGATTCGCGCCAATGCGCCCGACACGCGCGCATTTGAAGCCGTCTGCGCTCGCTGCGCGCGGCTGTTTGAACGCGCCAAAACGCAGATTTTCAGTGACGCGGCGATGAACAAAGACGGCTCATATGTTCTTTCGACACCTTTGCGACTGGATGCGGTCGAGCGTTTTACCGGAAAAGGCGTAACGATCGCGTTTCTCGATTCGGGATTTTTTCCGCACGCTGATTTAACTTCGCCGCATAACCGAATTCTTGCGTATCAAAATATGAACGCCACCGACGGCGAAGTCGCGTCATTATTCCAACCGGATGTGGCAAGCTGGCACGGAATGATGACATCGGTCGTCGCGGCGGGCAACGGAAGTTTGTCAAACGGTTTTTATCGCGGCATCGCGCCGGAATCCGATGTGGTTTTGGTGAAGCTAGCCAGAACCGGAAGAATTACCGAGCAGAATATCCAGGACGGTTTAGAATGGATTTTGTCGAACCGCACAAAGTTTAATATCAAAATCGTCAATATCTCGGCGGGCGGCGATTTTGAGCAAAGCTATCTGCACGATTCGCTTTCGCAGACGGTTGAAGAATGCGTCGCGCAAGGTTTGACGATTGTCTGCGCCGTCGGCAACGCCGGACATTTGCCGACGCATCCGGTTTTTCCGCCCGCAAGCTCGCCATCGGCAATTTCCGTCGGCGGTCTCGACGATAAAAATTCCATCAATCGCTCACGGCGCGGAATGTATCGCTCGTCTTACGGTCCGACTCTCGACGGCTTTCAGAAACCGGAAATTATCGCGCCTTCGATTTGGGTTCCCGCGCCGATTCTGCCCGACACGCCGACTGCCAATCAAGCCGCGTTTTTGGAAGTTTTAGATAAAGCTGAAGATGAAGATTTGCACGAAATTATCCGGCTTAATCCGAATATCGAGCCTGAACTCGATGCCGCGCTTGACCGTCCGGCGTATATGCTTCGGCAAATCCTCGCGCTCAAACTTCGTAACGAAAACGTTATTACGCGCCATTACAAATACGTTGACGGAACAAGTTTTTCCGCGCCGATTGTGTCATCGGTCATCGCGCAGATGCTCGAAGCGAATCCGAATTTAACGCCGCAGAAAATCAAACGAATTCTAATCTCGACCGCCGAACGCCTTCCGCATTACGAAGTTGACCGTCAAGGCTGGGGCGTGATTGACCCGCGCCGCGCCGTCGAAATGGCGGCTTCCTTCCGCTGAAACCGAGAAATGGAAAATGGATAATGTTCGATTAAATAATTATCCATTTTCCATTTCTCAAAGTTGTTGGTTGATAAAATTATAAACCACAATTCCCGTTGCTCTGACGGCTCTGTCGCCGACGATTATCGGATTGAATCTCGATTGGCGAGCGGCGGCTTCGGCGGGCGGGCGCAACAGAGAATTTCCGCTCGTGGCTTTAGCGGAAATTACGTTTCCTGCTTCGTCAACGAACACTTGCACCGCAACTTGACCGGACGCGCGCATTTGTTTGGCAATCGGTGGATATGCTGGTTTCGGCAAATTGACGGCACGACCGTTTAAAACTCCGGCATTAACCGGACGATTACTCGGAAGCACGGGCGGCGACGGAATCGGTGTTGCGTTCGGTGTCGGTGTAAGGCTCGGTCGCGTATTGCTCGGCGGCGGTGTTGCCGGGTTGGAATTACTTAAATTGGAATTCGTGTTCGCATTTGCATTCGTTGTTGCCGTCGGTTTCGGCGTTGGTGTCGGAGTTTTAGCGTTGGTGTTGGTTTTCGTGTTGAGATTCGTATTAGTATTGACATTCGTGTTGGTGTTGACATTGAGATTAGCACTTGTATTGGTATTGAAATTGAAACTTGAGAGCGAATTATCGCCGCTGAGATTGGCATTCAGATTCATATCAATCGAATTGAAATTAGCGTTGATAATTTTGTTTTGATTTGAATCGTCCGAATTTTCACGGCTCAAAAACAAATAAGCGATTCCGCCGCCCATCAAAGCTATCAAAGTTCCCAAAACCGTCAGCAAAACGATTTTTCCCGTGTTTGATTTGCGTGGCGGCGGTTGACGATACGAAGCGGTCGTTTTTGTCCGAACTTGCTGTTCCTTTATTTCCTGCGTGGTCGGAATGACGATGCGCGGCAGCGGATTTGGTTCGACTTTTGTAACTTCCGGTGTTTGCGCAATAGATTTCGGCGGATTGCGGCGAATGACGGTTTGCTCGTCCAAATCATCTTCGACGCTCTCGCTTGGAAGCTCGGTAAAATTCGGCTGATTTTCTTCTAACAGCGGCGTGCCGTCTTTGGTGCAGAAACGCAAAATTTCTTCGTCGTAACGGGTTTGGCAAGTCGGGCAAAATCTCATAATTTTATTCACAGGAAGCCGTTTTTCTGTTTTTTCAATAACTATGCAACAATTTCTGCTGACACATTCTATCACTAAAACTTAACGGAAAAAATATACTCGGTTAAGCGCATTTAATCAAAGGTTGCTTGATAAATATGAATGTTATCATCATCGGCGCGGGACTCGGTGGACTTTCCGCCGCAATTCGTCTGGCAAAAAAAGGTTTTTCCGTGACGGTTTTGGAAAAAAATGAAACCGTCGGCGGCAAAGTCAATTTTGTCGAATCAAACGGATATAAATTCGACACGGGCGCAAGTCTTCTGACGATGCGCCACGTTTTGGAAGAACTGTTCGAGTTTGCCGAAAGACGTATTGAAGATTATCTAGAAATAGTTCCACTTGAGCCGATTTGCCGCTATTTTTGGACGGACAAAACAGTCTTTAACACTTCGACGGATTTGCAAAAAACCGAAAACGAAATTGCCAAACTCGAATCACGAGACGCTGCAAATTTCCGAAAATTTTTAGCCGACGCGCGGCGTAAATACGAAATTTCCGAAAAGACTTTTCTCGTGCATTCTCTAAACGATTTACCGAAACTGCTTCGACCGAAATATCTCAAAGATTTGTTTGCCATTTCTTCGATGCTAACGCTCGACGCGCACGTCAAAAGCTATTTCCGCTCGCCGAAATTGCAGCAGCTTTTCAACCGTTTCGCCACTTACAACGGCTCATCGCCTTTTCAAACTCCGGCGACTTTTGCGCTGATTCCGTATGTCGAATTCGGACTCGGCGCGTGGTATGTGCGCGGCGGAATGTATCAAATTCCGAAGGCTCTTGAAAAATTAGCAAAAGAATTCGGCGTGGAAATAAAAACGAATTGCGCGGTTGAAAAAATTCTTATCGAAAATAAAAAAGCCGTCGGTGTTCGATTAGAAAACGGCGAGATTCTCAAAAGTGATTTTGTCGTAACCAACGCCGACGCGATTGAAACATACCGAAGTTTGATTGACGCAAAAGAGCGCAAAAGTTTTCCCGATAAAAAACTCGAAAAAATCGAACCGTCGTGCAGTGGTTTCGTTTTGCTATTAGGAATCAAAAAACAATTTCTGCAACTCGCGCATCACAACATTTTCTTTTCTGACAATTATAAAGCGGAATTCGACCAGATTTTCAAGCAATTAAAACCTGCAATAAGTCCGACAGTTTATGTTTGCGCGACATCGCGGACGGATGAAACGCAGTCGCCGAGAGACTGCGAAAATCTTTTTGTTCTCGTCAACGCGCCTTACACGAGCGATAAAACCGATTGGCAAACCGAAGCTAAACCGTATCGAGATTTGATTATTAAAAAATTAGAAGGTTTCGGCTTGGAAGGTTTAGAAAAATCAATCGAGTTTGAACAAATCATCACGCCCGAAGATTTCGAGAAAAAATATAATGCCAATAAAGGCTCGATTTACGGCGTTTCGTCAAACGAAATTTTCTCGGCTTTTCTGCGCCCGCCGAATCGTGCGCGAGACATCGAAAATCTTTATTTCGTCGGCGGCGCGACGCATCCGGGCGGCGGCATTCCGCTCGTTTTATTGTCCGGCAAATTCGCGGCGGATTTGATTAAGGGATGAAATTTGAGGGGTGAAACTTGAAACAAGAAAAATAAAAATCGCGCGGTTGTGTTCGGTTATTATCTTGGATATTTACTATTTCGGCACTTTGCGTTTATTATCAAAAGAAAATTAGATTTATCGAAAACCTATGAAATACTGTCCAAACTGCAAGACGACTTATACCGACGACACGCTTAGATTTTGCCTGCAAGACGGAACGCAGCTCGCGGAAGTTTCCGATGCGAGTACCGATATGCCGACGGTTGCTTTTGACGATTCCGCAACGCTCGTATCCCGAAAACCGCCGCAGCAAGTCGTGCGGATAAATGTGCCGGAACCCGAGCCGCAAAATTGGGAGCCTACCGAACAACCGCGAATCAACGAGCAGCCGCAAATCGTTGTCACGCCGCCGGTTGAAACAAAAAAATCGAACACGGCTTTAACCATTTTGGCGACGGTTTTGGGAATGCTCGCGCTTTTCGGCATCGCTGGCGCGTGGTTTCTGCTAAAAAACAGAAAAAGCGACGTTGCCGTCGTTAATGTTAATACCGCGGTGAATCGTCCGCTCAATTCAAATTCGGCAAATACTCAAATTTTGAATACTAACGCTAACAAGCCGACCGCTTCGCCGACCACTACGCCGAGTCCGAAACCGACGCTCGACCCGGAAGAAGCAAAAGTAGTTGCCGATGATGTCGAAGATGCGGTTGACACATGGAAAAACTCTTCGGAAAATCTCGACCTCGACGGAAATTTGGATCAATACGCCGATTCGGTTGACTATTACACAACCGGACGGGTGAATCGGGCGAGAGTTCGCGCCGATAAGCAGAGAGCCTTCGACCAATACGATTCGATAAACTTTAATATCTCGAATATGAAGGTTACACCGGACGCTTCGGGCGAAAAGGCAATTGCCGTTTTTGATAAAGAATGGCGATTTGAAGGAGAAAACAAATATTCTTCCGGCAAAGTCCAGCAGCAATTAACGCTCGGCAAAATAGACGGACGCTGGCTGATTACGGGCGAAAGAGATTTGAAAACTTACTACATCGGGAAATAATAAATCAGTTATCAGCCAACAGTCATTAGTCAACAAAAAACTGATAACTGACAACTAACAAGATGAAGGCTTTAAGATTTGAAGATAACAAATTAAATTTAGCCGAAATTAACCAGCCAAGCCGCGCAGACGAAGCATTTGTGCGTGTTTTGAAATCTGGAATCTGCAATACCGATTTGGAAATCGTCAAAGGTTACGCGAATTTCAACGGAACAATCGGTCACGAATTCGTCGGCGTTGTCGAGGACGCGAAAGACGCGAAACATTTAATCGGAAAAAGAGTTGTCGGCGAGATAAACGCGGGTTGCGGCGTTTGTGATTCGTGTAGAAAAGGCGATTCGCGTCATTGTCCGACGCGCACGGTTTTGGGAATTGTCGGGCGCGACGGCGCACACGCCGAATTTTTAACTTTGCCGAGCCGAAATCTTTTAGAAGTTCCCTTCGACGTAACCGATGAACAAGCCGTTTTTACAGAGCCTCTGGCGGCGGCTTTTGGAATTACGGAGCAAATCGAAATTTTCCCCGAAACGCGAGTTGCGATTATCGGCGACGGCAAGCTCGGAAATCTTTGCGCTCAAAGTCTTCGGCTGAAAAGCCGAAATGTTTTTTTAATCGGCAAACACAAAGAAAAACTTTCGCTGGTTGAAAAGCGTAATATCAAAGGCATTTTACTTGCGGACGCGAAAAAATTGGCGAGGTATTTTGATGTCGCCGTCGAAGCGAGCGGCTCGGAATCGGGTTTCGGTCTGGCGATGGATTTGCTGAAGCCGCGCGGAAAATTAATTTTGAAATCGACGTTTCACGGCGCCGCGAAATGGCAAGCGTGGCGCGTTGTCGTTGATGAAATCACAATCGTCGGTTCGCGGTGCGGACGTTTCGCGCCCGCGCTTGAGCTTTTAAAGAATAAACAAGTTGATGTCGAAAGTCTTATCAGTGAAGAAGTTTCTTTGAGCAAAGGCGTGGAAGCTATGAAACGCGCCGGGCAAAAAGGCGTGATGAAAGTGATTCTTTCAATTACACATTAAAAACTACGTTTCAATTACGAATTACGAGAAAAGAATTTAAAGTTGTGAAAATATCTTTTTAATCGTTACATAACAGAAATTAAAATGCAGAAGATTTTCTCTTTTAATTCGTAATTGGTAATTCGTAATTCGTAATTATCTTTTGTCTTTTGCTATACTTTGGTATCAAGTATCAGTTGCTGAAATCTTGTTTTTTAAGGAGAAGCATTAATGTCGATTTATCAAAAGCAGTCAAAAAAAGTTTTATCGCGCAAAGTTTATTCATTGTTCGTAAGTTTAGTTTTTGCTTGTTCAATTTTCGGAACAGGCGCGAATTTTTCGTATTCACAAACTACCGATACTGAAAAAGTCAGAGATTTAGCCGCGACGCCGGAGAGACTTTCCGCTTCGTTTGCCGAAGTTTCAAGAAAAGTCGAGCCTGCCGTCGTCAATATCGATACGAAGGGAAAAGTTTCCGAAGTAACCTTAAAAGGCGAAAAACCTTCTGAACAATCGGATGACATTAACGAATTTTATCGCCGATTAGTTCCGCGCCGTCCGTCGAGCGCGGTCGGAAGCGGTTTTATTGTCGATAAGACAGGCTTTATTTTGACCAATTATCACGTCGTTGACAATGCTTCAAAAATAACCGTGCGCCTGCAGTCGGGCGAAGAATTCTCGGCGAAAATCGTCGGCGCGGACGAAGAGACTGATATTGCGGTTTTAAAGATAGAAACGGGACGCGAATTGCCCTTTATCAAACTCGCCAACTCCGACGCGGCGCAAATCGGTGATTGGGTTTTGGCAATCGGCTCGCCTTTCGGACTCGCGCAAACCGTTACGGCGGGAATCGTTTCGCAAGTTAAGCGCGAAACTCCGTATGCTTCGCTTTTCCAAAAATTTATTCAAACCGACGCGGCGATAAATCGCGGAAATTCCGGCGGACCGCTCGTCAATATGGACGGCGAAGTTATCGGAATAAATTCGCAAATCGCTACTTCGACGGGCGATTACAACGGCATCGGATTTGCCCTGCCGTCAAACGACGCGGCGAACGTCTATCGGCAAATCGTGCAAAGCGGAAAGGTTCGACGCGGTTATTTGGGCGTGCTGCTTGATTCGGTCAAAACGGAATTTGCCAAAGTTTATAACCTTCCCGAAGCGAAAGGCGCGATTATTACCAACATACCCGATAAACAAAGTGTCGCCGCGAAAGCCGGTTTGCAAATGGGCGATGTGATTCTGGAATTTAACAATCAAAAGGTGGCGAGCGCGCCGGATTTAGTTGCAAAAATTTCATCGACCGCGCCTGCCCAAGCGGTTAATGTTTCTTTTTTGCGCGAAGTCGGCAGTAAATTAGAACGCCGGACAACCGTTATTACTCTAGCCGAGCGTCCGTCCAGAACTGTCGCCGCCAGCGACGAAACGCCGGTAAAATTGCCGATTGAAGGGCTGAAAAAAACGGTTGAGCCGTTTGGCTTGACCTTAAGCGAATTAACGCCGCAATTAGCGTTGGCTTTTAAGCTCGAAGGAGAAAAGGGCGTGATTGTCAAAAACATCAATCCGGCGAGCTTTATTGCTGACGTGAAAAACTCGAACGGCTCGGACGCGCTCAACGAAGGCGATTTGATTCAGCGTATCAACCGTGTTTCGGTAACGGGTTTAAAAACCTTTAACGAAAACGCGAACAAATTAAAACGCGGCGATGCGGTCGTCTTGGAAGTTAAAAGCTACGATTTTCGCACCCGCAACGTGCAGCATCGCATCGTGCAATTTACGGTTCAATAAAACAAGTTAATCGTGAGTCGTAAATCGTAAATAGTCGGAATTTACTATTTGCGATTTACGATTTACTATTTACGAATTATGGCAAAAGCAAAAGAAGCAAAAAAAACAAACAAAAAAGCGGAAAGCAAAACTGCAATTTATAAAAATTATATCGGCGGCGAATGGATAAAATCCGCATCCGGCGAATTTTTTGAAAACATAAATCCGGCTGACACTTCGGATGTGGTCGGGCGTTTCCCGCTTTCAAACGAAGAAGATGTCAATCTTGCCGTCGAAGCGGCGAAAAATGCGGTGACTCGTTGGCGCAAAATACCCGCGCCGAAACGCGCAGAAATTCTATTCAGACTCGCAAGAATTTTAGAACGCGACAAAGATAAATTTTCGCGCGAGATGACGCGCGAAATGGGAAAGGTTTTAAAGGAAACCGGCGGCGACGTGCAGGAAGCGATTGACTGCACATATTTTACGGCGGGCGAAGGTCGCCGTCTGCACGGCTTTACGACACCGGCGGAAATGCCGAACAAATTTGCGATGTGCGTGCGCCAGCCTGTCGGAATTTGCGGTTTGATTACGCCGTTTAATTTCCCGATGGCGATACCAAGCTGGAAACTTATTCCGGCGTTGGTTTGCGGAAACACGGTCGTTATCAAATCCGGCGAAGATGTTCCGCTTTCGACAATAAATTTAATAAAATCCTGCGAAGAAGCCGGAATTCCGAAAGGCGTTGTAAATCTCGTCAACGGACACGGCGCGGATGTCGGCGCGCCGCTCGTTAATCACAAAGATATTCGCCTTATTTCGTTCACTGGTTCGACTGATACGGGACGAATTATCGCCGAACAATGCGCCGCGCAAAATAAAATCGTGTCTTTGGAAATGGGCGGCAAAAACGCGATTATCGTGATGGACGATGCGGACGTTGACAACGCCGTCGAAGGCTCTCTGTGGGGCGCGTTCGGAACTTCCGGGCAAAGATGCACGGCTTCTTCGCGGCTCATCGTTCACAAAAAAGTTTATAAAAAGTTCACCGAAAAATTGGTTGAACGAGCGAGGCGATTAAAAGTTGGGAATGGTTTGGACGAAAAAACTGAAGTCGGTCCGGTTATCAATCAAGCCGCGATGGAAAAAATCCTCGATTATATCGAAATCGGACAAAAAGAAGATAAAGCAACGCTTGCCTGCGGCGGAAACCGTTTGACGAGAGGCGATTACAAAAACGGTTATTTTATCGAGCCGACGGTTTTTACAGATGTCGCGCCGATGATGCGAATCGGACAAGAGGAAATTTTCGGACCGGTTACGTCGGTCATTCCGTTCGGAACTTTGGATGAAGCGATTGATATTGTGAATAATGTCAAATATGGATTGTCGTCGGCTATTTATACGCAGGACGTGAATCAATCATTTTACGCGATGCAGGAGCTTTACACAGGAATTTGCTACGTCAACTCGGCGACCATCGGCGCGGAAGTTCATCTGCCGTTCGGCGGCACAAAAGGCACGGGCAACGGACACCGGGAAGCCGGAACACAAGTTTTGGATATTTTCACTGAATGGAAATCGCTGTATATTGATTATTCGGGCAAACTGCAAAGGGCGCAAATTGATTTAGTTGAGATTTAGTATTTGAAATTATTTATTTGGAGAACACAATGAAAATCGGATTACCAAAGGAAATTAAAGATAATGAATACCGCGTCGGACTGACACCGGCGGGCGTTCGCGCATTTACCGACGCGGGACACAATGTTTTTGTCGAAAAGAGCGCGGGCGAAGGTTCGGGCTTCGGCAATGAACTTTATGAAAAAGCTGGAGCAAAGATTTTAGAAACCGCCGACGATGTTTGGGGCGAAGGCGATATGATTGTCAAAGTTAAAGAGCCGATTGCGCCGGAATATCCGCGAATGCGCGAAAACCAATTGCTTTTCACTTATCTGCATCTCGCGCCCGAACCGGAATTGACGAAACAATTGATGGAGCGCAAAGTTTCCGGCGTGGCATATGAAACGATTACCGACGCGCGTGGAACTTTGCCGCTCCTTACGCCGATGTCGGAAGTCGCGGGCAGAATGAGCGTGCAGGTCGGGGCAACATATTTGGAAAAAATGAACGGCGGACGCGGCATTTTGCTCGGCGGAGTTCCGGGCGTAACCGCCGGACGAGTCGTGATTATCGGCGGCGGCGTGGTCGGCACGGAAGCTGCGAAAATGGCAATCGGTTTGGGCGCGCACGTTACGATTATTGACCGAAATCTCGACCGCTTGCGCCAACTCGACGACATCTTTTTGTCGAAAGTGCAGACGCTCGCCTCATCGCGCTATGCGATTGAAGAAGCGATTTCGCACGCGGATTTAGTTATCGGCGCAGTGTTAGTCGTCGGTGCTGCCGCGCCGAAATTGGTAACGCGCGAAATGCTCAAACTCATTCCGAACGGCGCGGTGCTTGTTGATGTAGCGGTTGACCAAGGCGGTTGTTTTGAAACGACGCACGCGACGACGCATTCAAATCCGACTTATTATGAAGAAGGCGTTCTTCATTATTGCGTAGCAAATATGCCGGGCGCAGTTCCGCGAACTTCGACATTTGCGCTGACCAACGCGACGTTGCCATACGCGCTCGATTTGGCTAATAGAGGATTCGAGAAAGCGATTCGTGAAGACAAAGGCTTGCTTGAAGGCGTTAATACTTTCGACGGAAAGCTAACTTACGAAGCGGTTGCCGCATCGCAAAATTTGGAATACACGCCGCTCGATTCAATGATTGACGGTATCGCGGCGAAAGCGAGTAATTAATGGAAAATGGATAGTGGAAAATAGCTGTTTGGTCGAAAGGTTTTCGGTTAATAATTCAATTGATTTAATTTTCCATTATCTATTTTCCATTATCCGTTTTTTTATTGCCGGCAAGCGGAAAAATATACGTCGAAAGAGCCGAGGAAAAAGAAAAGCACCGCAGAATTTGAGATGCTTTTTTTGATTTGAGTTATTTTCTGTCTTTGAATTGCTCGAAGAGTTTCGTATGGCGGCTGGTCAAAGGAAGCATTCTTCCGCCGATAAAAAGATATTTTACATTTGTGCGCGGCTCTAAAATATCGCCGTCGGCAACGACGATGTTGGCGATTTTGCCCGTTTCGATTGAGCCGAACCGGTCGCTGATGCCTAAAATTTGCGCCGGATAAAGCGTAACGGCTTTCAAGGCTTCATCTTTCGGCAAACCGTAAGCCGCCGCAAGTCCTGCATGATACGGCAAATCGCGGATTTCCGGTCCGTCGTTCCCGCTTGAAATAGCAAACCGGACACCCGCTTTTTGTAATTTTGCGGGTGCTTCAAACAGGTAATCGTAAGCATCGTCGTCGCGCACCGGAAGATTGTAGATGTTAGTGTAAATCACGGCTATATTGTTTTGCTGTAATTCGCTTGCCGCCTTCCATGCTTCCTGACCGCCGAGAATGATGGCTTTGATTTTCATTTCCCTGACAAAATTTATCACGTTGCGAATATCGCGCTCGCGTTCCGCCCTGAAAATCACGGGTTTTTCGCCTCGCGCATATGCAGTCATCGCCGCCATCTTTAAATCGGTTGTCGGATACGGCAGAGATTTATCTCTGGTATAAGCATCTTGTACTTTCGCATAATTTTCCGCGTCTCTAAACAGCTTTCTCAAATCATCGGTGCGCTTGTCGCGTTGTTTGATGGATTCATTAAAATCAATCGGCTGCGCACCCGCGCCCGGATTAAAACCGCCGAAAGTGCTGATGCGCGGGAAATTTATAACGAGTCCGAACGTTGGCACAACCGTCATTTCAGCCTGCGTCGAACCGTTTAAATTGATAATTGCCGCTTGACCTGAAACCACGCCGCCCGCCGGCACGGAAAGAACGCTCGTAATGCCGTTGACGCGCGTTACATTGATATGCGTACTGTGCGGATTTATTCCGAGAATTGCTTTGGCATTGGCGTTCATATCGCCGGTTTCGGCAAGGTCAACCGAGCCGGGAACGCCCAGAGTAATTTCAGCAAGTCCCAAATTTGTTCCCGCGTCAATCATTCCCGGATAAACGCTTAAGCCTTTGCCATCAATCGTTTGCGCACCGCTCGGAATCGAAGCGTTCACGCCGACGGCGGCGATTTTTCCGTTCTGAATAACAATCGTTCCATTTTCGATTACCACGCCGGAAACGGTTACGATTCTGGCATTCGTAATCGCAAAAGTTCCCGCCTTGCCAGTTACATTCTGTTCCGAAGCGTCATTTTGCGCGAAAATGGAAAGAGAAATTGAACCACAGATGAACACAGATAAACACAGATAAAGAAAAGATTTAATAAATTTTGAATTTTGAGTTTTGAATTTTGAATTCATTAGCGGTTTCCTCCATCTCTGCCGTCGGCTTCGTCTCTGTCGGCTTGCCGTTTTTCACTCGGTATTTTCGGCTGTGTCGCGCCGCTTGCAGGCGCGCGGTTGATGTCCATTTTTTCGAGCGTTTCGCGTTCTCTTTGCAGTTCGGCACGTCGGGCAATGTCTTTGCTGCGGTCAAAAAGAGTTTCGCCCTCGATTATCGTCATCTCGACGTGCGAATAAACGCTGAACGGATGCGCGTTCCAAATCACGATGTCGGCATCTTTGCCGACTTCAATCGAGCCAGTGCGTCGGTCAATGCCGAGTTGTTTTGCCGGATTCAGCGTAATCATTTTCAATGCTTCTTCTTCCGGCACGCCGCCGTATTTCACCATTTTTGCCGCGTCTAAATTCAAGCGGCGCATTCTTTCGTCCGAATCGGAGTTTATCGAAACATTGACACCATTTTTCCATAAAATATAACCGTTATACGGAATCGAATCGAAGGCTTCGAGTTTGTAACCCCAACTGTCCGCGAAAATCGAAGCCGCCGTTCCGCGCTTGGCGATTTCAGGCGCGATTTTATAGGCTTCAAGCGCGTGCTGCAATGTTGCAACCTTAAAGCCAAACTCGTCGGCAATCAACAGCAAATTCAAATGTTCGTCCGAGCGATAACCGTGCGCGTGAACCAGCCGCTTGCCTTCGATAACTTCGACGAGCGGTTCGAGTTCCAAATTTCTGCGCGGCGAGACGGCGGTTTTATCATTTTTCGCAGCTTTTGCGCGGTAATCAATCCAGGATTGTCTGTAATCACGCGCCCGCAAAAACGCATCCCGGATAGTTTCCATCTCGCCCATTCTAGTTATCGGATAACGCGAAGGTCGCCCCGGTGTCGTGCTTGAGCCGACGCGCTTTGGATTTTCGCCGAGCGCGAATTTTATCCCGGGCGGCGCGTCGGGAATCGGAAAATCTTCGACCGCGTGACCCCATTTGAATTTCACGACCGTGTTCAATCCGCCAATCACATTCGCCGAACCGTGCAGCAGATTCGCCGCCGTCACGCCGCCTGCCAAACCTCTATAAATGCTGATGTCAGTCGGATTAAGAATGTCGCGCGTGCGAACCATCGAAGTAACCGAATAAGTCGCTTCGTTGACACCGCCGTCCAACATCGAATGCGAATGGCAATCAACAATACCGGGCGTAAGGAATTTTCCGGTCGCGTCAATGATATTCGCGTTTGACGAGGCTTTCAAGTTTTTGCCGATTTTCGCAATTTTCCCGTTTTGAACGAGAATGTCCGTATTTTCAAGCGTGCCGTTAATAGCGGTCAAGACGGTAGCGTTGCGAATCAAAACATCCGCTTGCTTCACAATGTTTTGTTTTCTCGTCTGAGCCAAAACAGAGACGTTTAAAGTCGTCAGTAAAAATAAATTTACGAGTAAGAAAGCCGTTAATTTTCTCATATTTTGATTTCCTATAAATTTCTATACAGTCAAAAATATTTTCTTTGCCTCCCGTATTACGGAGTTTTCGTTCCGCTAAACGGAACCGCGCCTTGCGGAGCGATCATCGTGCCGCTGATTTGATTACCCGTAACTCGTCCGTTCGCCACCATTTCGACGGTCGAGCCGCTGAATTCAACCGTCGCCGTAAAAGTAAAACCTTCGTTGGTAACTTTTCCGTCCTTAATCGACACGTTGCCGAGCTGCGATTGGAAGTTTCCGGTTAAAATTTCGCCTTGCTGCGTCAAATTCAAAGTTGCTTGAATCGGTTGTCCGGGAATTTCAATTGTAATTGAATAATTGCCGCCGACCTGTGCCAGCGCAGACGGTTGCGCGCCGGTCGCAGGCTGCGTTCCGGCGGGTGTTTTCGGTTTTTCCTTTTGCTCGAAAAGTTTGCCGTCCACAAAAACGTGCGTGATTGTTTTGTCTTTCGCCAGAATGTCGCCGCGCGAAACGGTTAAATTAGCGATTTTGCCTGTTTCAATCGAGCCGAGCCGATTATCAACGCCCAGAATTTCCGCCGCACTCAAAGTCATTGCGCGAATCGCCGCGTCTTTTGACAAACCGTTTTCCACCGATTTGTTGGCATTCGTTAAAAAGTCATTGATGTTTGTCATTCCACCCGATTGAAAAGCGAACTTTACGCCCGCTTGCGCCAGACGACTTGCGCCTTTCGGAGTTTCCGCTCGCAGCCGCAAAATTTCCAGACTTTCCGCGTCGGCTTCCGGTGAAGCCGCGGCGGTGCGTTTCGGATAATTGAGCGAAAGCAAAACCGGAACATTCTGCGCCTTCAACCTGCCGGCAACCTTCCACGCTTCCTGCCCGCCCGCAATAATCGCGTTCAAATTAAATTCCTTCGCCAGATTAAGAGCGCGGACGATTTCGATTTCCGAATTAGCGTTGAAAACAATCAGCATTTCGCGGTTCAGAATCGGAATCACCGCGCCCAGAGATTTATCCGTTTCCGGTCGCTTGATGCCGCGTGGATTTTTGTCGTAAATTTTGCGGATTTCCTGCAATCTCTGCGCGTCGAGAAACATCTGTCGAATCGCGGCAAACGTTCCCATCAAAGAAGCCGGAAAACCGCTGGCGCGAAGCGTCGTAAAAGTAACATGTTCGGCAAACGGCGCACGCAGAATCATCGCCGAAACCGAATCGCCCGCCAAATTGATAACAGCCGATTGACCGTTAAAAACTCCGTCGCGCGGAATGGTCAAAACGGTTGTAAAACCCGCGTTGCGATTCGTTTCAAACTGCGCTTCGCCCGATTTGAGCTGGTCAACGACGTTTTCTTCAGGCTGCAAACCGGCTGGATAATTTGAATTTGAAGGCGTTTGAGTAGTTTGCGTCTGCTGCGCCGGTTGTCCAAGAACTGCGGGACGCGGCGCGGTCGGCGATGAAAGCCCAAGACTCGTATAAGTGTCAAAAAATCCCGGATAAACCGTCAAACCCGAGCCGTCAATCACCCGCGCATCGGCGGGAACTCTCACGTTTTCGCCGATTGATTCAATCAAACCGTTGCGAATGACGATTGTGCCGCGCGACAGATTCGGACCCGAAACGGTGGCGATTTGAGCGTTGGTTATAGCAAAGGTTTCCGTGCGCGTTTGAGCTTCGATAAACGAACCGAGAACGAAAAGCGCAAAAATTGCGACAGACAAGCGCAAAATCAAATTTTTCATAATTATTTATCGGTTAAGAGATGTAATTGCGATTTACTTTTACGCAGTATAAATCAAAAGGTTTCAGATGCCAACCGAAGTTTTATTTACGATTTATCATTTATCATTTACCATAAAAGATTATGAGCGCAATTATTCTTTTCGACGGAGTTTGTAATTTCTGCAACGGTTCGGTCAACTTTATTATCGAGCGCGACAAGGAAGGTTATTTCAAATTCGCGCCCCTGCAATCGGAAGTCGGGCAGAAACTGCTGGACGAAAACGGCATTGATAAAACCGTCACCGATTCGGTTGTTTTAATCGAAGACGGCAAGGCTTACACGCGCACGACGGCGGCTTTGCGAATCGCCAGAAAACTCAGCGGTTACTGGTCTTGGTTTTACGGCTTCATCGTCGTGCCGGGCGTTTTCCGGGACATTTTCTACAAACTTTTCGCCAAATACCGCTACAAAATATTCGGCAAACAAGAAGCCTGTATGCTTCCGACACCGGAAATCCGCGAGCGATTTTTAGCGACAAATTAACATCGAATTATATTAGCCACGAACAAACACGAAAAAGCACGAACGATTTTTAATTTCGCTTCACGCTTTTTTGATACTCTTATGAACGAACCCAAGTAAATTTTATCTCTTTTATTTCGTGTCTTTTCGTATTTGTTCGTGGCTAAATTGATTTATTTAAGGAGAAAAATTATGAAAGCAATCTGGAACGGATAAACATTAGCCGAAAGCGATGCAACAATCGCTGTCGAAGGAAATCATTATTTTCCCGCAGACGCGATAAACAAAGAATTTTTCCGCCAGAGCCAAACGCACACGGTTTGCCCCTGGAAAGGCACGGCGAGTTATTACGATATTGTAGCAAACGGCGCAACCAACAAAGACGCGGCTTGGTTTTATCCGCAGGCGAAAGACGCGGCGAAGGAAATCGAAAATCACGTCGCTTTTTGGAAAGGCGTTGAAGTTGTTGATTAAAAACAATTTGATGTGCGCATTTTCTTGACTGTTCGCAGCGCAAAAGTTAATTTTGCTTAATGAAGGCGCGCGATGTGGTGAAAATGCTTGGCAAAGACGGCTGGTATTTAATCGCAACCGAAGGCAGTCATCGTCAGTTTAAGCATCCGACGAAAAAAGGGCGCGTAACAGTTCCGGGCAAGCCGAACAACAATTTGCCGGTTGGCACTCTGAACAGTATTTTGCGGCAAGCCGGACTGAAAAATTGGTAGTGCCTCAAATTTTATGCTGACGTAAATTGTGGTGATGAACATATAATTTTATCACCGCATCGTGCATTTCGTCGCTCTTTGAAAAAGCAATCGTTTTTCGGGTTAATCGCTTCAAATGAACT
>JAABUN010004682.1_pt1 | contig 18142 bp, 14 predicted proteins | sample 5559311 | NCBI WGS metagenome assembly JAABUN01 (sample SAMN10711877, study PRJNA513370) | rock metagenome | isolation source: Antarctica rocks | place: Antarctica: Victoria Land, Siegfried Peak sud | reverse complement strand
GATCCAAGCGATACTGCCGGGGCGCGGTAGGACGGGCGGTACGGCGTGCCATGGCGACCTCCTGCCTCACGTACGACCACTTGCCGCCGCCAGCCTATCACTTTCAAGGAGAGTTTGCCGACCTAGCAAAAAAAAGACCTTTGGGTCCGTGAACCCAGAGGCTGCGGCAGGCGTGATTTGCTGATTATCCCAGGTGGTATGCCCGCCATCGGTCTTCCTATCGATAGGTCGCGTTATGGCCCCGACATGCTCTCGGCGCACACCTTCTCCACCTGTGGCGGGCGGGCGAAATGGAGTATAGGGCGGCGGGGCGGGGGCGTCAAGGGGCAACGAGAACCGGATAGATGATGGAGAACGCCGTGCATACCGCAGGGAGCCGCCGCGAAGCATCCGCGCCCTCTTTCACCCCATCCCACCGCAAGCAACAGCACCGCGCCCCCGCTCACTTGATGAGCGGGGGCGCGGACTGCACGGCATAGATACTTCCGACCGTTACGGCGTCACGCCATCCCAGCGGCTGTAAACGACGATCCGATTGTTGTAGGAGGCGGTGCCGGGATCGAAGTCCCCGATGCAGGAGATCAGGTTAAGCTGACTGTCGGGGGCACCGCCGAAGATCCGTTCCAGCGGTGCATTGTCGGCCGGGTAGACCTCCACCGCAGTCACGACGAACCGCCGCCGCTTGCCCGCGTCGTCGGTCACGAAGACCTCGGTGCCCGGCGTGAGATTGCGGAGGTTCCAGAAGACGACCGGGCCGATGCCGCGATAATCGACGTGACCGGCGATCACCGAATTGCCCGGTTGGCCGGGACGCGCGCCGGGCGCGTACCAGGCGGTGTTGTTCGGATTCTTCGGCACGTCCATGTTGCCCTTCGCATCGAGCCCCACCTGCTCGACCGGCGCGCTCACCCCGATCGCCGGGATCGCGAGGGTATTGGGGACGCCGACCGTCACCAACGGCCTAGTGTAATCCGGCACCTGGGCGATCGGGCGGTCGAGTACCTGGCGTCGATTCTGCAAGGTCTCCGCGCCGAGGCGACCGAGCAGCACCCGATAGCGTGGGTCGGCACTCTCCGGGTGTAGCTCGAAGCGGTTGCGCTCGAAGTACTGGACGGTGTATTGCTGCCCATTGGCCGTGTTCGTCTCGATGAATTGCTCGGTCAGGGGGAAGCCGAAGACCGGGAGCCCGCCATTGGCCTGCCAGTAGTTGAGGAAGGTCCCACGCAGGGTATGCTTCGTCTGCTCCAGGTAGGCGCAGTCGCCGACGCAATCGATGGGCGGCGCGGCGCGCTCCGGGCGAACGCCGAGGCGGTCGCCGCCGAGCAGGGTGAGCAGCACCTGATATTGCGGCCCATTCTCCGGGTGCCACTCCATGATCGCGCGCTCATAGTACTGGACGATCAGGCCACGGTCGTCCACGAACGGCTGGCTGACCGGCAGGCCCAGGATTTCCAGCCCGCCATTCCCCTTCCAGAAGGCCAGGAAGGCGTTTTCCGCGCAGTACGGCACCCCATCGAAGCAGGCGCGCTCGGCGGCGACGGCGTGCCCGCTCGGCGGGGCGACCGCGACGAGCCCGAGGAGGCACATCCCGGCAATGAACAGCAGCGATAGTCGGCGCATCAGGACTTCCCCTTCAATGTACAGGTGAACAGGTCTCTGGCCGCCAATCTCGTGTGGCGGGCGCAGGCGGGCAGCCGCAACGGTCGATCGGCGCGGCATGACTCTCTCTGAGCAAAACGCCCGGACCAGGCCGTCGGTTGCGCCGAAAGGGCCGGGCCTCCCGCGTTAGCGCGCCCCTTGTCCATCGAGGACCTGTCGCCCGAACTGGCCGAGCAGCACATCGTAGGGGGCCTGATTCTCCGGATGTAGCTCGAAGCGCGCCCGCTCGAAGTACTGGACGGTGTATTCCTGGCCGCCCAGCGTCTCCCGGAAAGGCTCGGTCAGCGGCAGGCCGAAGATCGGCAGCCCGCCATTCCGCATCCAGTATTCCTGGAACCGTCCGCCGAGGTTGTGGCCCGTCTCCGGGAAAAACATCGCGCCGGGCTGTTGCGCGACAGCCGGATCTGCCGGGTGCAGGATGCGCCCGAACTGGCCGAGTAGCACGTCGTAGGGGGCCTGATTCTCCGGGTGCAGCTCGAAGCGCGCCCGCTCGAAGTATTGCACCGTGTACGGCTTGCCCTCGATCGTCTCGGTCTTTTCCGCCGAGATCGGCAGGCCGAAGAGGGCCAAACTCTCGCGATAGGAGATGCCGGGTTCCCCGAAGTCGAGTCCGTGTGTGGTCCAGTAGGCCAGGATAGCGCCTCGAGCCTCGAAGCCAGTCCCGGTCGGCGTGCCCCGCACCTCGACTTGCGCCACCATGTAGGGGTGGGGCGAGCACTTGTAGGCGTAGATGCCCGGTTGAGTGAAGGTATACTCGAAGGACTCGCCCTGGCCGAGCAGCGGCGAACGGATGTCCGTCGCCGTGCCGGTGCCTGTGACCGTGTGCTTCGGGCCGTCGTAATTCGTCCAGCGGACGGTCGTTCCGGGCGCGATCACGGTCATGGGCGGATCGTAGGCGAATTCGCGTATCGCGATCTCGATCGTCGCGGCGGCGGCGGGCGCGGCACCGACCGTCGGGCGTGCGGTCGGGCGCAGGAACGAGCCGCCGCACACGACGATGGCGACGGCGAGTGCCATGGTGAACGGACGCAAGCGGCGTAACGACAGTCTCCGCATCTCGGTTCTCCTCATTGACGTGTCGGATAGCGTCTCGTGATGGTGTCTCGTCGGTGGCGTCTCGTGCTGGCGTCGTGGCTTCAGCGATAGCGCGCGAAGGCCCAGCGGATGTAGCGCAGGCGTGGCGAGGGTCGGTCCTTGGACGAACGGTCGAACGACTCGAAGCCGTCATCGGCACCATAGACGGCGGCCATCACCGCGTCCGCCCAGTCCTCGAAGCTGCTGGTCCGGGCATAGGCCGAGGCGCGCGGGCCGGGCAACCTGGCGATGCCGAGCGAGAGCCAGTGGCGCGCGCGACGATCCCAGGCATGAGCGAGTTCGTGGACGAAGACGCGCCGCCCGCCGATCTCGCCGCCGGTGCGCGGGTCGAAGCTCCAGTCGTTGACCGTCAGGACGCGCGCTCCGGCATCATAGAGGCCGAGCACCGGATAGCGCACCCCCGCCGCGTCGGTCACGACCGGCCCCGACCGCTCGCGCACAACCGTGATCGGCTCGCCCAGCGCACGGGTACAGGCGGCGGGGGACCAGCGGGCGACATGGAGCAGATCGCCGCGCGCCCGCAGCACCATCTCCAACTCATCCGGTAGCCAGCGATCGTCGGGACGGGTCGGCAGCCCGAGCGCCGCCAGCGCCTCGCGCGCCCCCTCGCCACGCCCATCCTCGTTAATGGATACGTCGGTCGGGCACGGTCGGATGCCGCTCACGAGGGCGGCGCAGATCGCGCGGCCCTCAGCACCTCGCCCCGCCCGAGGGAATCGAACAGCAACGCCATAGACGCAAGCAACATCGACCCCTTACCCGTAAGAACGTGGGCGATATTACCCTCGCCCGAGCTGCCAAACCAAGCGACAGCGGAACCATAACATAGCAGTCGGCAGAGGGGAGTCGTCAGTCGTCAGTGTGAAGCCATACTCCGTAAGCCCGCTGAACCTCCGCTGAACGGCACCCCCTCCGGCGTAGGGGCGTTCAACTGAACGCCCTCCCACGCCGTCCCACCGTCTACCCCCGCATCCCGCCCCCACCGCCACGCCGCCCCACCACCCACATCCGCGTTTCGCCGCCGCGCGTAGGGGCGTATTGCATACCCCCGCCCGTCGTAAGGCTCCCACGCCCGCATATCGTCGCTGATGCGGCGAGGGCATATGCAATACGCCCCTTACGAAGCTGCGCCATCCAGCGGCAACGCCGCCAGATCCTCCCGCAGCTTCAAGAGCGCGAGATCCTTGTGCTTCGCTTCCAGCATGATGTCGAAGGGGAGATCGCGCACCGAGGCGAGATAGCCCGCGAACTCGCCCGCCTCGATGTCGTCGGCGTGCTGGCCGATGGCGGGCGCGGCCTCGACCATGGTCCGCACGCCGGTCGCACGATTCCGCCGCGCGACCTGACGCGCCTCCCGTCGCTGACTGCTGAAATGGATCTTCGGCGTCTGACTGGTCGGCCAGGTCGCGGTCACCAGGCGGGTCGCCTCATCCGCAGGGATATTGGCCGGGTTGAGCGTGTCGTGGTGGAGCCAGTCCCAGACGACCGGGACGCCGACCTGCGCGTGGATTGCCAGCACATCGGGCAGCGCGTAGTGCGTCTCGTCATTCTCCAACACCAGCCGGGCCTTCACCCGCTCGGGCAGCACCTCGTAGCGCGCCGCGAAACGGTCGCGCGAGGTCGCCTTATCGCCGTAAACGCCACCGACATGGGTCACCATCTTGTGTTCGGGGCCGAGGCCGAGCGCGTCGAGCAGCGTGACGTGATAGTCGAAGTCGCGCAGCGCGGCGGCGTAGATCCCGTCGTCCAGGGCGTTGAGGAGGGTGAACTGGGCGGGATGCGTGCTGAGGCGGAGATTGTAGCGCCGTGCCTTCTCCCCGAGCGCGGCCAGCTCGTCGCGGCACTCCTCGATCTGATTCCAGAACTGTGGCAGATCGGGATGGGTGATATAGGGTGCCACGCCCGACGAGAGGCGGAACATGCGGATGTCGACGTCGTTCAAATAATCGAAAATCTCGTGCAGATAGCCGATGCTGACACGCAGATGCGGATTGTTCTGCCAGCGTCGCGCGTCGTGCGCCTTCAGCCCCGCCCGTCCCAGCACCACGCAGGCGAATCCAATCCGCCGCCCAGCTAATAGCTCCTCGGCGGTCCCAGTCTCGGTGGATGTCGTAGCCATGCGTCTCGCCACCCCCTTATCGCGCTCCCCTGCATCCATCCTCCCCTGACGCCATTCGCGTGCCAACGCCCGAGAAAACGGATAGTGCAGGATAGCCCTTCCCCCTCCCCCTCGGATGGGCGGGTGCCCCCTGGGCGGCGGGGTGGCGAGCCGCAGCGACGCCGGGGTATGCGCCGCCGCCATCTCGATCAGGGCGCGTCAGGGGGCGGTGCTGCGCGATTGCGGGGTCACGCCGTAGCGCCACTCATAATAGTGGACGCCGACATTACCGGCCTCGATCTGCCAGGCGGCGGGTGCGGTCGGGACGAACGTGAGGACGCGGCGCTCGAAGGCCTGCACCAGCACCCAGACATTGTCGCCATCGATCAGCGCGCTCGTCCAGTAGGGTTCGCTGAGCGGGTAACCGACCGCATAGACCCAATCGACCGGCTGCGCCCCGAGCCACCGCCAGAATACGTCGGCGATGTTGTGGCCGAGGGTCGGCTCGTAGTAGCCGTAACGCGCCGCCCCCTCCAGCCAGGGCTGCTCACCCACGGTGCCGGTGTTGTCGATGGTCGTGGTGATCATCCCTCCGACCCGATTACGCGCCCCGTTCTGGCCCGGCACGAGCGAGGCGACCTTGCCGAGCGCGGCATAGGTGACGGCCACGCTGCCCTTGGACGCCCCGGCCAGCGGCACCTGCGGCGGCGCGAGCGGGGTGGCGGCGTCGGGCCCGATCTGCACCCGCCCGGCGAGCATCTCGCGCACCAGCAAGCCGTTGGTGATGAACCACTGGCTGGTGCGGTCCCCCTGCGGATCGTTGAGTTCCATCCGGCTCTTGTCAAAATAATAGACGGTGCGATTCCCCCCGGCCGCGCCCGCATACGGCTCCTGTTTCGTGGCGATCACATCCGGTCCCCAGGTCCAGGTGCGCTGCGCGGTGCCGCGCCACACGTCGTAATCGGCCGCCTTCCAGCGCGTGATCACGGCGGCATCGAGCGCCGCGACGCCGGACGGCAACGCCGTGGCCGGGCTGGCGCTCGGCGCGGGGAGGGGGGCCGTACTCGGCGTGGTCTTCGGCGTGGCCGAGGGGCCGGGGGACGGCGCGGGCGTGGCCCCCGGTGTCCCTCCGTTGCCCCTGGTGGTGAAACTCCAGGCGCGCGCGAATGGCTTGCCGTCGGCCGTCCCCTCGATCGCGATCGTGTAGGTGGCGCCGGGATTCAGGGGCGCGGTCGCGGCGACGACATAGGTATTCCTGGCGATGAACCCCGTCCCGACCCTCGCGACAATCGGGACCGCCTGGCCGCTGGTGGTCAGCTTCGCATTGGCGAACGTGACGCCGCCCCCGCCGTGATACTTCAGGGTGATCGGGAAGCCGAGCGGCAGTTTCTGGTCGGCGAGCGGATTGTCCCCCTCGCCATCGAAGCGCGGATTGATATTGGTAGCATCGGCGGGAGGCCAGGGGGTCCAGGTCGGCTCGATCGTGCCGCGCCAGGCGACGGTGCCGAGGTCGATCACCTCGATCTTGGCCTTCCCCTCATTGACGACTCCGAACCCGATATCGGTGTAGCGCGGGTCGATCAGCGTCAGGCGGTGGTTGATCACGTCGAGGAACCACTCGATGCTGACCAGCATACTGCCGGAGAGGCCGACATTCTCGTTAATCGAGCCGCTGTAGCCCGCCGCGCGGGCGCGAGCGGCGAAATCGGTCCCGGTGAAGCCCGCTTTCCCAGGCTCCTCGTAATGCAGCCCATTGCCGGACAGCGCCGCATCGCCAAGATTGAGCCGGTAATAGTTGGCGTGGGCGGTGGCGGCGGTGTCGAGCGCGGTGTTGCGTTTCAATGGCGGCACACCGATCGCGGCGCGCGCCTCGTTGATGCGGGCCAGCCCAGCCCCGCTGCCGTCATCCGCCTGGGCAGCGTTCACCTGGGCGGCATTCACCGTCGCCGGACGCAGCCCGACGCCGAGCGGCAGCAGCAGCAGTATGGCGATAACGAGCGCGGGTACCCAGCGTGCCGCGCCGTCGCCTCGGGATGGCGGTCCCTGGCGCACGGTGATCAAACGTCGTCTCCCCCCAACCGCGCCCAGCGCGGCGCTGATGCAGTTGCTCGTGACAGATCGTCGCTACTGTACCACGCCGCACACACCGCGTCGCCATATAACGACGCCGCTTGTCGCGAAATAGGAGCGAAGTACCATCTGCGATAGTCCACAGGCCCCGCGATGACCTTTTGCCGCCTGTAACAGCGGCATGGCCGACGCCTGCCATGATCGTTGCCTGTACCAACGGTCGGAAAAACGGACGGTTGCGCGAGGCGTGCCGGGGCAGCAAAACGCCTGGGCGCGCTCCTGCGCCCAGGCGAATGTACGTACGACGCGCGCCCGATCGGCCGCGCCGACTCGGGCTAGAGCTCGCCCTCGACGCGCCGCAGCAGCACGGCGTTGAGGGCGACGATGATCGAGGAGAGCGACATCAGCAGCGCCGACCACTCCGGGCGGAGCATCAGCCCGAAGGCCGGATAGAACACCCCCGCCGCGACCGGGATCGCCAGCAGATTGTAGACGCTCGCCCAGACGAGGTTCTGCTTCATCTTCCGCACCGTGGCCTTGGACAGGGTGATCGCGCGCGTGATGTCGAGCGGGTCGCTTTTCATCAGGACGACGCTCGCCGTCTCGATCGCCACGTCGGTCCCGGCCCCGATCGCGATGCCGATGTCGGCCCGGGCCAGGGCCGGGGCGTCGTTGACCCCGTCGCCGACCATCGCCACCCGCTTGCCCTCTGCCTGCAACGTGGCCACATGGCGAGCCTTGTCGGCGGGCAGCACCTCGGCGAAGACGCGCGCGAGCCCGAGTTCCCGCGCCACCGCCTCGGCGGTGCGGCGGTTGTCGCCGGTGATCATCACCGTCTCGATGCCCGCCGCATTCAGCCGCGCGATCGCCTCGCGCGCCGTCGGCTTAATGGTATCCGCCACCGCCACCAGCCCGGCCGCCCGGCCGTCGAGCGCGACATACATCGGCGTCTTGCCCGCCTCCGCCAGCGCGGCCGCCCGTTCGTCGAGGGCGGCGGTGTCGATCCCCGCGTCGGCCAGGAGCTTCCGATTGCCGGCCAGCACCGCGTGATCCTCCACCGTCGCCCGGATGCCGTGCCCGGCCACCGCCTCGAACGCGGTCGCGTCCGCGAGCGTCAGGCCCCGCTCGCGGGCCCCGGCGACGATCGCGCCGGACAGCGGGTGCTCGGACCCCCGCTCGGCCGAGGCGACCAAGCGCAGCAGCAGCGCCTTGTCGGCCGCGCCGGTCGCCACGACATCCGTGAGCGTCGGCTTGCCCTCGGTGAGGGTGCCGGTCTTGTCCAGGACGACGGTGTTGATCCGCGAGACGTTCTCCAGCGTGGCGGCGTCTTTGATCAGGATGTTGTGCCGCGCGCCGATGCCGGTGCCGACCGCCACCGCCGTCGGCGTCGCCAAGCCGAGCGCGTCGGGGCAGGCGATCACGATCGCCGAGATCGCGAACGTCAGCGCCATGACGAAGCCGACGCCGCCGAAGATGGTCCAGGCGGCGAACGTGGCGAGGCCCGACCCGACCGCCAGGATGACGAGGTATTGCGCCGCCTTGTTCGCGAGCCGCTGGCCGGGGGCCTTCGAGTTCTGCGCCCGCTGCACCAGCGCGACGATCTGCGCCAGCGCGGTGTCGGCCCCGACCCTGGTCGCCCGGAAGGTGATCGCCCCGCTGCGGTTGATCGCGCCGCCCACGACCTGATCCCCCGGCCCCTTCTCGACCGGCAACGACTCGCCGGTCACCAGCGCCTCGTCGATGCTCGTGCGCCCTGTCTGCACCTCGCCATCGGTCGCCACCTTCTCGCCGGGGCGCAGCACGACGATGTCGCCCACCACGATCGCGGCGGTCGGCACCTCGACCTCGCGCCCGTCGCGGCGCACGGTGGCCGTGGGCGGCACCAGATCGAAGAGCGCGCGCAGCGACTCGCTGGTCCCCTTGCGGCTCTTCATCTCCATCCAGTGGCCGAAGAGGACGAACGTGACCAGCATCGCCGCCGCCTCGAAGAAGACCTCCTCGCCCGCGACGAAGGTGAGGAAGAGGCTGGCGAGCCAGGCCGCGAGGACACCGGTGGCGATCAGCACGCTCATGTCGAGGGTGCGCCGTCGCAGCGCGGTGATCGCGCCGCCGATGAACATCCAGCCGCACCAGAAGACGACCGGCGCGCTGAGGAGGAGCATCATCCAGTTCGCCGGGAGCGGCGCGGGCGGGGTGGCACCGAAGATGGTGCGACCGAGCGAGGAGTAGAGGATGGTGGGGATCGTCAGCGCCAGCGCGACGAAGAAGCGGGTGCGGATGTCGCGCTCCATCGACGCTGCCATCGCCGGGTCGCTCATGTCGTGCGCCATGCCGCCATGCTCGCCGTGGCCCGGTTCGTGTGCGGCAGGGGCCATGTCGTGGTGCGGTGCCGTATGGTGTGGGGCTGCATGGTGTGGGGCGGCGATGTCCGGCGCGATCGAACGTTCGAGGGGGTCGCCCTCCTCGGGCTGGTGCCGGTTGTGTGCGGTGACCATGGTTGCACCTGTTCCTGTGATTCCCTGGCCGGGCGGCGTGCCCGCCCGGCCAACGCTTCGCGCTACGGGGTTACTGGCCGGGATACCACTGCGCGCGCCAGGTCTTCATCTGGTCGAGTTCGCGCTGCTGGGCGGCAATGATCTCCGTGGCGAGATCCTTGATCTCCTGGTGCTGCGCCTGCTTCTGCGCGTCGCGCCCCATGTCGATCGCGCTCTGGTGGTGCGGGATCATCGCATCGATGAACGCCTTATCGAAGGGCTGCGCGCTGGCGAGCACGCCGAGATCCATGTTCATCCCGCCCATCGTGTGACCGCCCATCCCCGGAGCGATCTGCTCGCTACCGTACCACCCCTTGCGCCAGCCCTTCATGCGCACGATCTCGCCATCCTGCGAGGTTACGATGTTGTTGGCGAGGGCCTTGATCTCGGCGTGCTCCGCTTTCCCCTGGGCGACCTTCGCCATGTCGATCGCCGACTGATGGTGCGGCACCATCGCGTCGATGAAATTCTGGTCGTACGGCGTGCTCGTGCCGCCGCCGTGATTCATGCCGCCCGTATTGCCGCCGCACGCGGTCAGGAACAGCGCCCCGCCCGCGAGTACGGACCCTGAAAGGAAGGCGCGGCGTGTCAGCTTTTCCATCGGACCGTCTCCTCCATGTGTATATCCGCTTGTGCATAGCCGCCCCGCCCCAGGACCGGGCGCGTCGAAATCCGGTCCACGATCCTCGTGACCAGCGCGCGATGTGGTGCGGGGTGCCTAGATGCGGAACACCTGGAGGAGGGCGCGGTGTTCCGAGGCGGAACGCGGCGGCGGCGGGTGTGGCGCGGTCGGCTGCATCGCCGCGCCCGCCGTGACCGACGGCCTGCCGCCAGCCAGGGCCGCCAGCGATGCGGCAAGGAGGAGCAGGAGCAGGCCGGGGAGGATCGCCTGGACCACCGGGCAGTCGCCCAAGAGCGTGTGCCCATCGGATGGCGTGGACTCGTGTCCGGGCATCAGCGGCGGCGCGGCGCGCTCCTCGGCGACGGAATGGGGCAGGGTGACGGCTCCGGCCCCAACGGTGCCGTGCTGCGGGGCCATCACCTCGACGTGGCGCATGGTCAGCATCAGCGCGTGATGGGAAAGGACCAGGCCGAGCACGAGCAGGCACCACAGCGCGAGATGGCGCGCGCTCCCCGCTCGGTTGTACGCGATCGGCCGACTGACCATAGCCATCACCATGAATGGAGTATCTGTCCTCGCGCGATGCACCCGGCGCGGCGAATAATCAGGACACCGTCGTCGCCCGATTCGGTCACCAGTGGGCTGCCATTCGCCACACCGGGGTCGCCCCCGGCCCCCTCGCGTGGGCGGGCCGGGGGCGCGATCCTACTTCTGGATGGGGTAGCCCTCGTCGTCCATCGTCGCCTCGATCTGCGCCAACGAGACGCGGGCCGGGTCGAACTCGATCCGTACCTGCTTGGTCTGCTCGCTCGTCGCGACGCTGCTGACGCCATCGAGGCCGCCGACGGCCTTGTTGATCGCCGCCACGCAGTGCGCGCACGAGATGTCCGGTGCGGTCAGGGTCGTGCGCTCCAGGGTGCTGCTCATCGGTGGACCTCCTGTCCTGTTCGCGATCGGGCCAGCCCCGACCGCCGTCGCATCTATTGTCCCACCCGCGCGCCACCATTGGCGCGCGGATTTGGAACCACCTATCGGCCAGGCGACGATGATGCCGCCTGCGGCACCGGCTACCGCACCTCGACCACGAATGGCGCGGTGAACACTTGCCCGCCACGATTGACCTGGACCCAGATCTTGTACAGGCCCGGTCCGGCGAAAGAGGCGGTGAAGCCGAGGTTCGGGCCGAACGGCCCGGCGATCGGGTCGTGTGCGTGGCCGTCGCCCGCGCCGGTCGCGTGGGTGTCGGCACCCTCGGCGTGCGTGTGCGCGAAGTCCGCACCGTCAGCGCGCACGATCGCGACGTGTGCCGCCGCGCCCAGGTACGGCTGCAGATCGGCCACCGGGCTGCCCTCCTGCGTGATCGCGACCGTGAACGGCTCCGTCGCGCCCGCGCGGGCCTGCTGCGGCCCCGCCAATGCCATGGTCAGCCCGCCGACCGTTTGCGGCGTCCTGTCCGCGACGAGAGGGAGCGCCGCGCCGACCGGGCCACCGATCGCCAGCGTGCGCTGGTCGAGGATCGTCTTGCCATCGCGCACGAACTCGTCGTAGAGGCGGTAGGTTCCGCCTCGCGGCAGGGTTGTCGTGACGCTGTACGCGCCATCGGCACCCAATGTCGGGTGGATATGCTGGAAGTCGGCCAGATCGTCGCTGACGAAGATCAGGTGCATGGGGCGCTCGTGGTCGTAGGGCAGGTTGGTGATTGCCCGCCCGCTGCTCGCCTGGAAGACCCGGTAGCGCAGCGTGACCGGCTGGCCCGCCACCGGCGCTGCCGGTTCGCTGGCCCACTCGACGCGCAGGTCGGCGACCGCAGGCGCGACCACGCCATGCGCCTCCCCGCTGTGCTGCTGACCCATGCCGCGCTGGCTGGCCCAGAAAGAGCCGACGCCCACGCCGAGCGCCAGGACCGCGATGCCGACCAGGTAGCTCCACTCCGCGACGCGCCGCCGCAGGGGCGGGTGCAGGATCTCCGCCGCGTCGCGCGGCGGCGACCAGCCACGCAAGCGCAGGCTGTTCGTCACCACACTGACGCTGCTCATCGCCATCGCCGCCGCCGCCAGCACCGGGTTGAGGAGCTGGCCGGTGAAGGGATAGAGCACCCCCATCGCCACCGGGATGAGGACGACGTTGTAGGCGAACGCCCAGAACAGGTTCTGCCGGATCACGCCGATCGTGCGGCGCGCGAGGGCGATGCCGTTGACCACGCCGCGCAGATCGCCGCCGACGAGGGTGATGTCGCTCGCCTCGATGGCCACATCGGCACCCGTGCCGATCGCCACGCCGAGGTCGGCCCCCGCCAGCGCCGGGGCGTCGTTCACCCCGTCGCCGACCATCGCCACGACCTTGCCGCGCCCCTGCAACTCCGCGATCTTCGCCGCCTTCTCGCCCGGCAGCACCTCCGCCAGAACCCGCTCCGGCGCGATGCCCACCTGCGCGGCGATGGCGGCCGCGGTCGCCCGGTTGTCGCCGGTGAGCATCCAGACGTCGAGGCCGAGGGCCCGCAGTCCGGCGATCGCCTCGCGCGACTCCGGCTTGACCGTGTCGGCGACGGCGATCACGCCTGCCGGTCGGCCATCCACCGCGACATACATCGGCGTCTTGCCGCCGCGTGCCAGCGCGTCGGCCGTGGCCGTCAGGTCGTCCGCCCGGATAGCCCAGTCGCGCAGGAGCGCCGCGTTGCCGAGCAGGAGCGCGCGACCGCCCACGACGGCGCTGATGCCGCGCCCGGTGATCGACTCGAAACCCTCGACCGGCGGGAGGTCGAGCCCCGCCTCCCGCGCCCGCTCCACGATCGCCTCGCCCAGCGGGTGTTCGGAGCCGCGCTCCGCCGCCGCCGCGAGGGCGAGCAGCTCGTCGCGGGTGCCACCGAAGGCGTCATCCAGGACGATGTCGGTGACGGCGGGCTTGCCGCGCGTGATCGTGCCGGTCTTGTCGAGGACGATCGCGTTCACCTTGTGAGCGCCCTCCAGTGCCTCGCCGCCCCGGATGAGGATGCCCGCCTCCGCGCCCTTGCCGGTGCCCACCATGATCGCGGTCGGCGTCGCCAGCCCCAGGGCGCAGGGGCAGGCGATGATCAGCACCGCGATGAACGTCTGCAAGGCCAGCGTGACGCGCGGGTCCGGCCCGAGGAGGAACCAGCCGGCGAAGGTCAGCGCCGACAGGGCGAGGATGGCCGGGACGAAGTAGCTCGAGATGACGTCGGCCAGCCGCTGGATCGGGGCCTTCGAGCCCTGCGCCTGCTCCACCAGGGCGACGATCTGCGCCAGCGCCGTGTCCTTGCCGACCTTGGTGGCCCGGAAGGTGAACGAGCCGGTCCTGTTGAGCGTCGCGCCGATGACCCCGTCGCCGGGGACTTTCTCGACCGGCAGGCTCTCGCCGGTCAGCATCGACTCGTCGAGCGCCGAGCGGCCCTCGACGACGACCCCATCCACCGGCACCTTGTCGCCGGGGCGGACCCGCAGCAGGTCGCCCGCCACCACCTGTTCCAGCGGCAGGTCCGACTCCACGCCGTCGCGGATCACCCGCGCCGTCTTCGGCGCGAGGCCCAGCAGCTTCGTGATCGCCGCGCTCGTTTGCCCCTTCGCCCGCGCCTCCAGGTACCGGCCCAGGAGGATCAGCGCGACGATAATCACCGCCGACTCGTAGTAGACCGCAGGCTGGAGGCCGAGCCGCGCCACGACGCCGGGGAGAAAGGTGACGAAGACGCTGTAGCCGTAGGCCGCCGTCGTGCCGACCGCGACCAGCGTGTTCATGTTGGTGGAGCCGTGCCGCCCCGCCGCCCAGGCCCCGCGATAGAACTGCCACCCGGCCCAGAACTGCACCGGCGTCGCCAGGAGGAACATCAAAGGGTAGAGGCGCGCGTGGTCGAACGGCCAGGGGACGAACATCGCGGCCATGAGCAGGAGGCCCACGCCCAGGCTGACGCCGAATTTCAGGCGCAAGTCGGCGATCTCGCTCGCCCGCGCCTCGGCGGCGTGGTCCACCCCGTCGTCGGCGCCCATCGCCTGCTCGGCGATGCCGTACCCGGCCTGCTCGACCGCCGCCCGGAAGTCTGCGACCGTCGCCGCGCCCGGATAGAAGCCGATCGTGGCCCGCTCGGTCGCGAGGTTGACCGCCACCGACTCGACGCCCGGCACCTTGGCCAGGGCGCGCTCGACGCGCCGCACGCAGGAGGCGCAGGTCATCCCGGTCACGGGCAGCACGGCCTCCTCGCGCCGGACCCCGTAGCCCGCCTTTTCGACGGCGGCTTCCAGGTCGGCGAGGGTCGCGGTGGCCGGGTCGTAGCTGACGGTGGCGCGCTCGTTCGCCAGGTTCACGCTCGCGCTCGCGACCCCCGGCACCGTGCTGAGCGTCCGCTCGACGCGGCGCACGCAGGAGGCGCACGTCATCCCGGTGATCGGCAGGCTGATCTCGCGGGTGGCGGGGGGCGTGCCCTCGCGCGGCGTGCCCGCCGGATCGCTCGCCCGTTGTCGTTGTCGTTCCTCGATCGCCATCGGTGTGTCCCTTCGATTCCGGGCCGTGGCCGGTTGTCCCGGTCACGCCGCCTCTTGCTCAGTCGATCGTCGGCTTCGCGGCGTCATCGGTCGCCGCGCTCTGCTCCTGTCGCCCGAGCGACACGCCCCGGTCGCGCAGCCAGCGGATGACCAACCAGAGGACGACCAGGACGATGAAAAGGATTGTCAGCCGGTCGGCGTTCCGATCGGCGAACCGCAGCACCACCTCCAGCGGGTTCGCGGCGGCGTTGGCGGCGGCGCGGGTGATCAGCACGCTGACCAAGGTGGCGGTCAGATCGAGCGCGACGAACAGGGCCGGGACCATCCGCCCCGATCCGGCCAGCACGCTCGGGAGCGGGCCGGGCCAGACGAGGATCACCAGCCAGCCCGCGCGCGCGAAGGCGCGTTCCACGAATCCCAGCAACGGCTGCGGGCCGCCGCTGTGCTCCTCCATCCAGCGCACCGCGCGCTCGGCGTACCAGCGGCCAATCAGGAAGAAGACGATGTGGAAGGCGAAGCGCCGCGCCGTGGCCAGGATGACGAACGGCAGCGTCTCCACCCGCGCGCTGACCAGCAGCAGGATGCTCGTGGTCGGGTTGATCAGGACCAGGAGCAAGGGCCGCTCGCGCAGCAGCAGCGGCGACAGCGCCAGGCCGAGGAGCCCCAGGGCGTAGAAGAAGGCCACCAGCCCCGAGAGGACGAGCAGCCGACGGTCGCGGCGCGACCGTCCTCCGCCCCCCGGCATCGCCGTTCCCTCGCTCACCAGGCCCCTCCTGCCGCGCCGCGCCGACCGCTCACCGCCGCGCCAGCGTGAAGAGTTCGGCCAACTCGCTCAGCACCTCGTCGTCGCGCCCCGCGCGGATACCGTCGGGGACGCAGTGGCTGAGGTGATCGCGCAGCAAGATCTGCTCGAACTTCTCGATCGCCCGCTGCACCGCGTAGGTCTGCTTCAGCACATCCACGCAATACGTGTCCTCCTCGACCATCTTCTTGATGCCCTTGATGTGCCCCTCGATCATATTCAGCCGCTTCAGCGCGTCGGCTTTCGATGTTTGCATCGTTCGCTCCCCACCCTACCCCTACCCCCCCGGAGGGGGTATACAAAGAAATATAGACCCAAGATCATTTCTCGTCAACCCCCCCCAGGGGGGTGGGGACACCGGCTGCTCGATTCCCCGTCAGCAATCGCAATCAACCCGCAGACGTCGAGCGCCGAGCAGACATGAACGATTGACAAAAAAGAATAGATGTTCTACCGTACGAACAAGGGGACGGCGAAGATGATTCGGACGTGTGCCACAGCCCGTTCCTCATACGTAGCCGACTGATTCATATCAAGGAGCGGGAGGAGAACGCCCATGCAAACGCGGTTAGGCCACATCCAATTCAACATACGCCCCGAGAACATCACGTTCTACAGCGAATTGCTCGCCTTCCTCGGTTGGCAGACGCTCCACGATGGCGATGGGATGCTCGGCGTCGCCGACAAGAGCGGCGCAAGCCTCTGGTTCATCGGCCAGACCAAGGCGATCACCAACGACTACGACGGGCCGGGAATGAACCACCTTGCCATCGGCACCACGACACAGGCGGAAGTTAATGCCACCGCGAGCTACCTCACCGAACGGGGCGTGACGCCACTCTTCGGGACGCCGCAGCATCGCCCCGAGTTCGGCGCTGGCGAGGGCCAGACATACTACCAAGTCATGTTCGAGTCGCCCGACCGCATCCTCCTCGAAGTCGTCTACACCGGCCCGAAGGCGGAGTGACGCCGTCCCCCGGCCCCCTAGAATGGAGGAAGAGAGGAGCGGGGCTTGGGGGCCGGGGAGCCGTCACTCCACCCTCACCAACCGCGCCGACCGCTCACTCAAACAAGGGCGGGCAACGCCGCCTGCCCATCCATCCTGGCGATCCACTTCTCGGGGTTCTTCACCTCGTCGAGGTTCGGCATCGTCTCCGGGCCTTCCCAGACGCGGCGAGCCAGATCGTGGCCGCGCAAGGCGACCACACGGTCGATGAACGCCTCGCCCATCCGGTACTGCTCCAACTTCATGTCGAGGCCGGTGAGCCGGATGAAGATCTGCTCGGCGACGCTCTTCTCGCGCTGGCGCTTCTCGAACTGCTGCGAGATCCGGTCGAAGCCGGGCAAAATCTGGCGACCGATCACGTTCATCACATGATTGCTGTAGCCCTCCACGATCGCCATCGTCGCCTGCATCTGCGAGAAAAGTTCGCGCTGCTCGGGCGTCATCACCCGCTCGATCCAGTTGCTGACGCTCGGGCCGGACACTCCCACACCGCCATTCGAGCCGCGTGCCCGGTTGACGATCGCGCGCAGGCTGTCGAACCCGCCATCCTTGAACTGGCTCATATCCTGGCTCAGGAACTCGAAATACTGCTCCAAGATGCCGTTCAGATGGGCGCGCAGCCAGGGGTGCGCCTCGAACTCGAAGACGTGGGTCGTCTCGTGCAGCGCCAGCCACATGCGAAAATCGTCGAGCGGCAAACCGAGTGTGCGCTGCACCTGGCGGATATTCGGCTCCACGAAGTAGAGCTTGCCGTCGGTGATCGGCTCCTTCCCGAGCAGCGCGAGGTCATACTGTCCTAGCACCCGCCGGGCCAGATAGCCGAGCAGCAGGCCGACCTCACCGCTCAACACGGTCTGGCTGACGTTGCCCCAGAGGACCGTGGCGACGCGCGGCGGCTGATCTTGCAGCGGGTTCAGCCCTTCCAGCGGCGCGAAAAGCTGCTCGAAGCCCTTGATATTGGCGCTCACCCAGTCGGCGCGGTCGAAGGCGAGGGTCGCGTCGAACGGGCGGGGGAGGGGCGTGCCGGTATAGGCGGTGATCGGTTCGAGGCAGCGCGCCACCAGCCGCCGATACTCGGTGGCGAGGCTGGCGCGCTCCGCCGCGCCGAGCGTGTCGCCCCGATTCATGTTCGTGGCGACGAGTCGGACCTGCTCCCAGTTAATCATCTTCGGCATCGTGCCGGTCTGCCGATATTCGCGCGTCTTCGTATTGGCCCAGACACCGAGCGCGGCACCCGCGAGCGCGCCGACAGCGAGGAAACGAGGGTCGAACTGGCGACGGCGGGGGCCGCCTGATGAGCGTTGCACGAGCATTCGCCTTTCGGTGAGGACGGTCAAGTGAGAACGGTCAGCGGATATATACGAGAGGTTGGCAAGTGACACCGGCGGGAGTCGTAAGGCGTAAGTCGTGAGAGGGGTTCGTCGCCAATCGCCGCGCCTCATCACCACCATGCAATCCCTTACGACTTACGCCTCACGCCCATCACCACCCTCAATGCTAGTCCTCGGCGCGGCGCATTGTCAATCCGGGCGGCACAACAGGAAGATACGCAGATAGCACGCCAGGGGTTCCCGCGAACGAGGCGTAAGGCGTAAGGCGTAAGGCGTAAGTGGCTGGGCGGTTGCGTGCGGGCACTGTGCTAGAGCGTGTTATGCATATGCGGCCATGAGCGTCACGAAGCGCCGGAGCAGCAGGATCGTGAAGGCGAGCAGATGCAGCCCCTTGCGCGTGGCGGCCAGCCGCTCGTCGTCGCGCGCCAGCCGGCG